>JGI12210J13797_10208321_pt1 | contig 94871 bp, 88 predicted proteins | sample ElkSlonscriptome_3_FD_13797 | JGI IMG/M metagenome (IMG submission 13797) | reverse complement strand
GCATGATGTGAATAATGCAAAGCATATCACTAAGCCATAACTATACTGAGAAATATCTTCCACGTTGGATGTATATTGAGGGCCAAAGTTTTCAACAATGGCTCTTGAGATCATTGTGCTACTAGGATCGTAACCAACGATATTTTTATATCCTCGATCGTATAACTGTCTGGTGATTCGCCCATAACCACAACCAAAATCTAGGACATTGGTCTCTAAAGGGATATCTTCTATCCACTCTTGTAATAATTCATGAGTGAATGTTTTTGTAGCTCCTTCATTGTTCCAATAGTTGGGGTTCATTTTTTTCTGGGTCTTCCATATAAAGCGTATTACGCTTCTGTTGTCATATTGAACCGTGCAGCTTTATGCAGCGGTTTCGGTACCAGAAATACGAGCTCTGATTCCACTACCCGACTTGTCCTAGATTGCGGCCTTCGCCACAGTGACAAACGGCACTATCCAGCCATCTGCCAGAGGAGCATCCTGCGGCTGCATACATTTCTGTTTACCGCCACCTTGAGGCATGCGTACGCTCATTTCGGACCAACCTTTTTTCTTAAGTGAACGTCGCCATATACGGGGCAATAGCATAGCTTCGCTTGCGCATATTATGGCGAAACCATGAGCAAGCGAGGCGGAGTCTATTGCATCCGCTCTGGTGGCTTTGTTAACCACTGCTCCCACGACGGGTTTCCAAATCTTGGATGAACTGACTTGTATTCTTTGGCGAAATCATTATCGACTGGCCGCGCCCGTAATCAATCCGCAGCCGATCCAGGGAAAGAGCCGGGCTTGATAACGGATTGGATGTTGGAGTAATATTGGTGATCTGCTCGATTGGTACCTGCCACTTGAATGGTCCACTTTTCACCAACAAAGAGCTATTACTCAAGGTATAATTTGTACTCGTCATGAGCCAAATAGGGAGCGCTGCCCCGATGAGGAGGACTGGCAACGTCGCCACGATTGCAAGAACGCTCCCAGTGCGGAGACATAATACAAATGCGACAAGGCATGCGGCCACAGCCCCGACTAGGACTACCCCAAGCCACGTATCGATCTTTGACGTATAAACCTGCTCCATGATCTCGCTCTCGCTAACAATAATTATTAAGGCTTTTTGCTACGATAACTTATATTAAAGGGACTTTTGTTGCAAGATCCCTCTGATAAATCGGGGGCAGTCACTTTACGCTTGTAATACCGGTCTGTGTGTTCATGTTCAACCTTGTCATAGTCTACTTATAGAGGCTAACGCGACAATCACCGGTTCAGCCGGTACAATATTTTGTTACTTTAATGAAATATCCACTAATTAGCCTACACTTTCAGAGTGTTTTTGCTAATAAAGTTTTCTTAAACCAGTACCATTCATGGATGTCCCCGATTCTTTATTCAGTAGAACAGTAGAACCACTTCCGAAAGAGAACGTTACCGTCTAAAACCACTCCTGAGGAATGTTCTTCAGGGTGTGGTCATGTTTGCTGAAGTCATTACCGAACAACTCCATCGTTTCGGCAATGACCTCAACGATTTTGCCGCCTTCACGATCGAATATTATGGTTGGTTTACGATATATTTCATCCGCCCGGTTATAATCACGGTTCAGCTTGATATTGTTTGCCAGGATGGCCAGAATACCGTTTTCATCCAAGCCTTGAATATGATGCAGTGCGTCTATGTCAGCTTCGGCTTTTTCAAATGAGAAGGTGATCAGGTCGGAGACAAACCCATAGCAGTGACGGATCATATGCCAGCCTTCAAACATGTTTTCCCAGAGCAGCATGCCGCGAACGGTCTCATAATCCGTCTCCAGAATGGTCTTTTCGTGTTGTCTGCCCTCCATGGTGCAGCCGGACTGGATGGAGGCAATATCGAGAAGCCTTGCCGTGTAGGCGATGAGATAGTTGACGAAATTATGAACAACTGTTCCAATCTTCATACGCGGATTTTTTCCCGGAGTACACATCGTCGGATAGGCTCCGTTAATCACTCTGGTCTGGGGATTTATGGAGTAGGCCATCGCCATGCCCGCCAAAAATTCAGAGAAAGCCAATACAGCCAAGCCATAAGGTGTCATCGGTGCGGTTTGCCCACTCATGGGCTGCGTCACCAGCATCACGGGAATTTCCTTTTTCACACATTCACAGAAGACTTCAAGCTTTTCCATAAAGGTGAGGGTAAGCGGTGAATCGAAGAGGCTATGGTTGGTTATGATAAAATTATCCTCCTGGAGATGCTTCTGTGCTTCCTCCACCCCCACATGGCTGGAAACGTTAAAAAAGATGGGTCCGTCAAAAATACGGGTCATGACGCTGAATTGCTCAACCTCAAATTTGGATAATTGTCTGGCACAGACATAACCAAAAGGCATATGACTATTCTTAGCAATTACCGCCTGCTGCAGTATGTGATTAAGCGTGGGATCCTCAAGCTCCTCCGGAGAATCGCCCTGCTGTAGCACATAGCCGGCAATTCCGCCGGGCCCAAAGGATTTATCATATACAGGAAAATCAAACCGCGTTGTTTGTTCAATAATATCCTGGATGTATTCGGGCTGAAAGTGAATACGATTGGTGATGACATCAACGAGAATGCCGTAGTTGGTGCCCTTGGTTATTTTTTCAACAAAGCCGGAATAGTCAACGGTGACGCCATTTTTCTTCCTCTCGGGGACACGCACGCCACAATAGAGGAGAACCTGCTTGGAATCATAGATCAGATTCCGGGAAAGTCGGTTCCAGAGATTCTCGGGGACAACTCGCTGGTATTTCCGTATCAATAATCCTACCTCCCTGCACATGCGAACGCCGCATTCATCGGCTCGTCCGCTGCAATGCTTTGTTGGCTGAAATATCCTTAAGGCTACCAGACACATATTTATGCAGCACACTGGATACAAGCGACTGGTAAGGCAAGCCCTCTTCCAAAGCTCTACGTTGAAGAGCTTCCAGATCACGACTAGAAATCCGGATATTAATACGCTTATCCTTTCTCATCGATTCTTCTGCAAAATCTGCAAGCTGAGTTCGTCGCTCGTCTTTTAAAACAGACCTAGTTTTGCCTGATTCAAATTCTTCCAGCAATTCCTGGTCTTCAGGATTCAATTTCTTTTTTCGCATATGGCTACCTCAAGTAATGCTTTGTAGCTTTTCGGCTGAAGATAACGCTTTTCAGAAAGATTTCATCCTCATTTTCAATGTAAGGAACCAAACAAGCATATTCATCAATTTCGACGACGAACATACGTTGATTCGGGTGTTTGTTCTTATTTGGATGAACCAAATCATCAAGTAACCTTCCGGATTGGAATGCAAACAACACGTCCTCGAAAGATAAGCCTCGCTCACTCATCAAGACCTGGTTCTTTTCAGCATTCCAATTGATTTGCTTCATTGTTTAATAATAGCATAACGTGTGCCTATGGTCATCATGGCCTAAATTAATACTACTGAAAGCAACAAAAAATAGGTTCTTCCGGATTGATCGTACTTATCCCCAAGGTGGTAGGAGACGGAAGACAGTAAGGAAGCTTGCCGCAAGGGAGGTTTGTTTGTCATTGTGTCGAAGGCCGCAATCCGTGACACAAGCGTGGTAGCGGATTCAGGGTTCGTTTTTCCTGTACCGGAACGACGGTTCCAAGTCAGGAGTGACGGTAGATGGCAAAACCTGGAAGAAAATTGAATCCACAGCATGCAGCTGGATATTTCAATAAGAAAACAGAAGCAAAGTATGCTTTAGACGGAAGATCCGGAAAACCCGTCTGTCTATATTTTTATTTTTTTAAGCCTGCGCCACAAAGTTGACCGGCTGATGCCGAGAATCTTTGCGGCCTCGGTGTGTTTCCCCCTGCTGATAACCAAAGCCCTTTTAATATCTTCCATTTCCACGTCACGCAGGTGCATAGTAATCTCACTCTCAAACTGAACTTCAAGATGTAATTGGACTATCTCTGTGCCAATCTTTGAACCTTTCAATGTTGCCAGGACTCTCTCCACAAAATTTTGAAGTTCCCGGATGTTGCCAGGCCAGTTGTGCCTGGTCAGTTCCTTGAGAGCATTTGGTGTAAACTTCAGCTTACGGTTCATTTTGGCAGCATGCTTTTCCAGGAAAAATTTGGCAAGTGCGATTACATCTTCATCGCGGTCACGCAAAGGATAAAGCCTCAACTGCAATACATCGAGGCGATAGTAAAGATCAGCACGAAACTCTTTCTGGCTCACCAGCTGTTTAAGGGGTCTGTTTGTGGCGGAAATGATCCTTACGTCTATTGGTGTCACGCGATCGCTACCCAGGCGCATGACCTGCTTCTCTTGTAAAACACGCAACAGCTTTCCCTGTGTCATGGATGCCATTTCTCCGATTTCATCAAGAAAAAGGGTCCCGCCGTGGGCTACCTCGAAGAGCCCTGCCTTACCTTTCTGATTGGCTCCAGTAAAAGCACCACCTACGTAACCGAACAGTTCACTTTCAAGAATCTGCTCCGGCAAAGCCGCACAGTTCAGTGCCACGAATGGGCCTTTACTTCTGCGGCTGCCGTTATGGATGCTTTGAGCGAAGACCTCCTTGCCGGTCCCTGTTTCCCCCAGAATCAGGATGGCTGAATCCGTCCGGGCAAAATCCCTTGCCAGGGACACGGAATTTTGTATCTGCACGCTGGTGCCGATGATGTCGTCAAAGCACTTGTTCGCAACATGCCCGGTTGAAAACAGCCGTCTTCTGACCTTGGCTTCCACTCGTTGAAGCTTGGTCACATCCTGGAAATTAATGACAGCGCCAACGACCTTACTATCAACGTAGATAGGAACCTTATTACAGACAACCTGCTCATCATTGATGTTTAACAACTGGCCTACATCTTCTCTGCTGGTGGATAATACTTTTTGAATTTCGAAATCAGGCAAAATCTCCTGAATGTGTCGCCCAATAGCCTTTTGGGGGGCAATGTGGGTGACCTTTTCTGCGATGGGATTGAATATGGTGATTACCCCGTTGGTATCAACGGCAATGATACCATCATAGGCGTAATCCAAGACTACCCGGAATAGATTCCCCTTGGTCTTTTCTCTTTGCTTAGCCAGGGCGATGTTCTTCGCCTCCTGGGCGGCTTGCCGCATGCTTTCCGGGCTGTTTTCGATAACGGCAAAGGGAATTTTACGTTTGTTTACTACATTGCCTGTGATTGCTCCTCCGACGATAATATCGACATTATCCTCAATGGCCTCCAGCACCTTCGACTCGACCTCGTTTTCACTTTTCAGAGGATAAAACCTTATGGATGTGTCCATAATCGTGCCAAAGTAATCCAGTCCTGATATCATCGGCGCAAAAGCTATGACACCAATACTTTTGCCATAAAGTTTGGCTCTTTCGATAGTCTGGAACACATCCATCACCGTGAAGGGAATCTCGACGACAGACCACTCAGGATTAGCTTCTTTGATCAGATGAGCGGTCATCCCCCGGCTGACAAATACCTCAAAACCTGCCTCAGCCAGCTTCTCTGCCTGCCATATGCCTTCCTGCATCAAACCAACTTCGAGGCGGATGTCATCGTGTCCGTCTTGAAATGCAAGACGTGTCTGTTCCATGAGGGAGGAATCGGGAAGAATACAGGCAACTATCGACATACTAGACTCCAATTGAGACTTTAACGAAACGAACTGAAACAATTATGCAACATAAACAATATTTTTGACACGTAAAATAGAGCAACTTCCCTCAATTGGGTCATTTTTTATATTGGCACGGATTTGGCATGCCCGCACTTCAACACATTGATCTACCATAATAACATCATCACGTTTCGCATCAGCAGGCTTACCAAAAAGGTGACAAGATGAAAACGTTCCAAATCGCCACCATCCCCGGCGATGGCATTGGCAAGGAGACGGTCACCGCAGGGCGTCAAGTTCTCGATACTGTTTGCGATGTCCACGATGGATTACGTGTAGAGTATCTCGATCTGGACTGGAGTTGCGAGTATTACCTCAAACATGGCCAGATGATGCCGGAGGATGGGTTCGAAGTTCTGCGCTCCTGCGATGCCATCTACCTTGGTGCTGTCGGATTTCCCGGAGTTCCGGATCATGTCTCGCTGTGGGGGCTACTGTTACCAATTCGACGAACATTCAGACAGTATATTAATCTTCGACCGGTGAAACTGCTCCCTGGTATTATAACCCCTTTAGCCAACCGAAAACCGGAGGATATTGATTTCCTGGTTGTTCGTGAGAACAATGAGGGGGAGTATTCAAATATGGGAGGATGTCTTTATCAGGGAACCGATCAGGAAATCGTCATCCAGAATACGGTGTTCACCCGATACGGAGTTGAGCGAGTGATTCGATATGCCTTTGAACTGGCAGTGAAAACAGGGCGACGGAAAGTGACTTCGGCGACCAAGTCCAACGGAATCAATTTTACCATGCCATTCTGGGATGAGGTTTTTGCAGAAGTTGGCAAAACGTACCCCAATATCACCAGGAACCAATTCCATATCGACGCACTGTGCGCCCGTTTTGTCACCCATCCCCACGAATTTGATGTTGTTACTGGCAGCAACCTGTTCGGAGACATACTCACCGATCTGGGTCCCGCGATTGCCGGTAGTATCGGTATTGCTCCCTCAGCTAACATCGATCCGACCAAAGAGTACCCTTCAATGTTCGAACCGGTCCATGGCTCTGCCCCCGATATCGCCGGCAAGGGAATCGCCAACCCCATGGGACAGATATGGTGCAGTGCAATGATGCTTGATCATCTTGGCTTTGCCGATTGCGGAGAACTGGTCATGCAAGCCCTTACAGAAACACTCGCAGCCGGAATAACGACAGCTGATGTTGGCGGCCGCTCAAATACTCGTGAGGCCACCGAAGCGGTCTGTAGTCGAATCCGAATGCTTGCGGGTACTGTGGCCTGACCTCAAGGCCTAACTAGAGATACGACCGTGGTGTCTCTCACAAAAATTAGCAGGTAAAGGAGAAAAAAATGAAACTTACTCTCAAACGCACGTTGCTGACAGCAGTTGCTACCACCCTCATCATCCCAGCTATCGCTTTTGCAGAATTTCCAGAAAAACCAGTTACATATACGATACCCTTTAATCCTGGTGGAGAGTCGGATATTACAGCACGCCTTCAGGAGCCCGAATTGGAAAAAGACCTCGGCGTGGCCGTAAATGTAACTCATAAACCTGGTGGCGGGGGAGCAGTGGCGTGGAGCGATTTCCAGCGAACGGCAGAACCAGACGGCTACAGTCTCGTCGGAGTTAACATTCCCCATATCATCGGTCAACCGCTTATCCGTAAAGAGGCTGGTTACGAGACCGATGGCTTCAAAATAATCATGTGGTTCCACTTCACACCTAATGCCTTGGTGGTGAGTAAGGATAGTCCTTTCAAAACGCTTGATGATTTCGTTCAATTCGCCAAGGATAAACCATTCGTCGCTACTGTAGGCGGAAGTGGTACATACAGTGCGAATCACCTGGAAACTATCAGATTCATGAAAGAGGCAGGTATCGACTTGACCTATGTCCCTTATACTGGAACCGGACCAGTGATCCCGGCACTGATGGGTGGGCACTTAAAGGCTGCGATGACCTACACACCGGTGAGCGTAAACTACAAAGACAAATTTACGACCTTGGCCGTTGCCGCCGAAGAACGTGTCCCAGCGATGCCTGACGTTCCAACCTTCAGAGAATTGGGCTACGATATCGTTGGTGGTGCTTTTCGTGGTGTTGCAGCTCCCGTGGGAACCCCCCAGCCTGTTGTCGATCGATTGGCCAAGGCCTTTACCGAAGCAAACAAACAAATAAGCAAGAAACAGGTAGATCTTGGTTTTGTAATGAAATATGCCACAGGCGAAGAGGCCTTGGCTCTGGTTGACCAAATGCGTGCTGCATATGGTGACGTATTGGCCGATATCAAGAAAAAATAGTATCGCGCCTTTCTTCTGTGAAAACCACAGTAACTCCTGCTTTCGATGAGACGAATTGAAACGAGCTAAACATTCGCTTCATCGGGAGCAGTCTCACGCTGATACTTTTAAAAGTTCTATACAATTATGCTACTAGAAACCTTTGTGATGCTGCTCGACCCGGTGATCCTCCTCTCCATCTTCGCTGGTGTATCTGCTGGTCTATTCGTCGGAGCGATGCCGGGTCTTACCGCTACCATGGCTCTAGCCGTTCTGCTACCTTTCACCTTCACCCTTCCCCCACTCCATGGTCTTGTGGCGCTGGGAGCAGTATATATGGGCGCCATCTACGGCGGCTCGTTTGCCGCTATCCTTGTGAATACGCCGGGGACACCTTCCTCGATCGCCACGGCCTTTGAAGGGTACCCCATGGCTAAACAGGGCCGTGCGATAGAAGCCCTCAATATAGCCACCATAGCCTCTGCCATCGGTGGTATCGCCGGAAGTCTTTTCCTGTTGCTGCTATCCCCCCCGCTGGCAAAACTGTCGCTTCGTTTTGGACCTGCAGAATACTTCTGGGTTGCTATTCTTGGCTTAACCTTGATTGCCAGCCTCTCCGAAGGGTCGAGCATAAAAGGGATGCTGGGCGGTGCCCTTGGAATGATCATCGGTACCATCGGTGTGGCTCCCATTGGCGGTGAAACACGTTTTACTTTCGGGATGCCTGTGCTTCAAGGTGGTGTGGCTATGATTGTCGCCTTGATCGGGCTCTTTGTCCTCCCTGAACTCTACAGTATGGCAGCCAAAGGCAAAACCGCGCTCAAGGCTATAGAAGTTGACTCAAAGGCCCGAAGCTCGTTCTGGCAAGTGACAAAAACGGTCTTTTCAATGCCCGGCAATCTCATCCGATCCTGTATTATTGGTGAAATCGTCGCCATTATCCCCGGCGCGGGAGGCAATGTCGCCAATCTGGTAGCCTACAACGAAGCCAAAAGAGCCTCAAAACATCCAGAAAAATTCGGTACAGGTTTGCCGGAAGGGCTCGTGGCGACCGAATCGAGCAACAACGTCACCGTGGCCGGAAGCATGGTGCCCCTGCTGACCCTGGGCATACCAGGAGCACCTCCTGATGCCGTTATCCTGGGTGTCATGATGCTTCACGGTCTCAGGCCGGGTATTGAACTCTTCACCACCAGTGGCCATTTAACTTACGGCTTCATTATTTCAATGGGGATGGCAGCCATCGCCATGGTCCCCGTTGGACTACTGGGAAGCCGCTTGATCTACAAAGTAATTTTTAAAACACCGGTGTATTTTCTGGTACCCACTATAGCTATGGCCACCATACTGGGTACATATGCCGTGCGCAACAGCCACACCGACGTGATCATAATGCTTGTTCTCGGCACCTTGGGGTTTCTATTCAAACAGTTAGGAATAGCCCCGGCCCCTATCGTCTTGGGACTCATTTTGGGAAATATTGCTGAAATGGGATATGTTCAGACGATTCTTGGCGGGCAGGCCTCACCATACCCAGTGTTGAAACTTTTTGAGAACGGATTATCTCATATCCTTATAGCCATGATTCTGTTTTCAGCTCTATGGCCATATTTTTCCTCGCTGAAGAAACGACTGAGGAACAAAGGAGGGCCATCATGAATAGAGAAATCAATACTGAAATAGTAAGCGGAATACTTGGATTGATCCTGACGGCGGTTTTTTTCTTTGGTCTTGAAGATGTCTTATGGATGAGCCTCGTTTTCCCAAAGACCGTCGTCTTCATCATGGGCATTATTGCCTGTGCCCTGGTCATTAAGGGTGCAGTCAAACCTTCTCGCAGTCCCATTTTCAACGTAGGGTCCAATGTGAGATGGATCGTGACCGGCATCCTGTTCTTCGCGTGGGTTCTTGTCATGCCCTTAGTCGGTTTTTTCGTGAGCACCGTGGTGTTCATGACCATTATCGTTGCCTATCTGGCACAGGCACGCACTCAGCTGACTTTCGGCAAGTTCATGATCTGGATACCTGTCGTAATAGGGGAAGTTACCTTGTTCTATCTTATCTTCACCAAAGTTTTATACGTGCCGTTGCCGACAGGAATGTTCTTTTAATCACTTCTGCCGGCCCGGATTCACAAGGAGAGTACCGTGAAAAAATTTCAAATAGCTTCTATCCCCGGTGATGGTATCGGCAAGGAAACAGTTGCAGCAGGCCGGCAGGTTCTCGACACCGTGTGCGCCATTCATGGAGGACTTTCACTGGAATACCTGGACATCCACTGGAGTTGCGAATATTACAAAAAAAACGGGAAAATGATGCCGGATGACGGGCTAGAAACTCTACGCCCCTGTGACGCAATCTATCTCGGTGCTGTTGGGTATCCCGGAGTGCCCGATCATATCTCGCTTTGGGGACTGTTACTGCCAATCAGAAGGACATTTGAACAATACATCAATTTGCGGCCAGTTAAACTCCTTGAAGGAGTAAAGTCACCGCTTGCAACCCTTCAACCCGGCGATGTCGATTTTCTTGTCATTCGCGAAAATAATGAGGGCGAATATTCTAATATGGGTGGGCGACTGTACGCGGGTACCGAAAACGAGGTTGTCGTACAGAACACGGTTTTCACACGGAAAGGAGTCGAACGGGTTATTCGCTATGCCTTCGAGCTTGCCCAAAAAACCGGCCGGAGCAAAGTCAGCTCAGCAACAAAATCAAACGGCATTAACTATACTATGCCCTTCTGGGACGAAATTTTTGCCGAAACAGGCAGCACCTATCCTGAAATAATAAGCAATCAATTCCATATAGACGCCCTGTGTGCCCGTTTTGTAACTCATCCTCAGGAGTTCGATGTTGTTGTTGCCAGTAACCTCTTTGGGGATATACTCACTGATCTCGGACCTGCTATTGCCGGCTCAATCGGAATAGCACCATCGGCAAATATCAATCCAACCAGGGAATTTCCATCAATGTTTGAACCTGTCCATGGTTCGGCCCCCGATATTGCCGGCAAAGGCATCGCTAACCCGATGGGACAAATCTGGTGCGGCGCAATGATGCTCGACCATCTTGGTTTTAGTGATTGCGGAAAGCTGGTGATGAAGGCTTTAACCGAAACCCTAGCCGCCGGGACGACAACACCTGATATCGGAGGGCAATCCAAAACCCGTGAAGTTACGGAAGCGGTTTGCAACAAACTCAAGTTGTTTTGAAGGCATGACTTGGACAAACCTTTGAACCGGAGAAAACGCCGCGTCTTTCAACATGACGCATCACCTTCTGTTTATTAATGAACCTATCTCATGTATTCGCAGAATAAGCCATGAAGTCCAATTTCTAATCTTTTTTGAGCGAACTGCTGCAGGTCAGAACTCCAAGCCTAAAGAGGGATTTCTTCCCGTTACCCAGAGAGCTTCGCTAGTCTCTGCCATATATCACACTCTACCAACACTCTACTTTTCCCATGAAAATACTAGACATTCGTGAAATTACCAAGCCAATTGCATCACCGATCCGTAATGCCTACATAGATTTCTCTAAGATGACATTGAGTCTGGTGGCTGTGGTAACAGATGTGATTCGCGATGGCCAGCCCGTAATCGGGTACGGCTTCAACTCAAATGGACGCTACGGCCAAGGCTCCCTGATACGAGAACGATTTCGGCCAAGGGTTATGGATGCCGACCCTCAGGTTTTACTTGATACTGAACGAGATAATCTGGATCCACATCGTATCTGGGATTGCATGATGACAAATGAGAAGCCTGGGGGGCATGGAGAGCGATCCGTTGCCGTAGGCACTATTGACATGGCAATCTGGGATGCTGTGGCAAAGATTGAAGAGAAGCCGCTGTACCAGCTCCTGGCTGACCGTTACGGCAGTGGCAGGCCGCAACGAAGGATTTTTGTTTATGCTGCAGGCGGATACTACTATCCTGGAAAAGACAACCTCCAGTTGCAAGAGGAGATGAAAAGGCATACTGATAGTGGCTATACCGTAGTCAAAATGAAAATTGGAGGTGCTTCTTTAGCTGAAGACCTAAAACGTATCGAAGATGTCCTTAAGATACTGGGCCCCGGCCAGCAACTGGCCGTAGATGCCAATGGCCGCTTTAACCTACAAACAGCTGTCGACTACGCCAGAGCGCTTTCCGAATATAAGCTGTTCTGGTACGAGGAACCCGGTGATCCACTTGATTTCGAACTCCAGGCTGAACTTGCAGTTCATTATTCGGGGAGCATGGCCACTGGTGAAAACCTGTTCTCGATGCAGGATGCGCGCAACCTCATCAGATACGGTGGTATGCGACCGGACCGTGACTGGTTGCAGTTTGACTGTGCTTTGAGTTATGGGCTGGTCGAATATCTCCGAATTCTCGAGATGATCAAGAAGTACAGTTGGTCTCCCCAGCGGTGTATCCCCCATGGTGGACACCAGATGTCCCTAAATATTGCAGCTGGGCTCGGCCTGGGCGGCAATGAATCGTATCCCGACCTTTTTCAGCCATACGGTGGATTTCCTGATGGTGTCAAGGTTGAGGATGGGCATATTACTCTGCCGGATTTACCAGGGATAGGTTTTGAGGGTAAATCCGATCTCCACAAGGAGATGAAAGAGATAACGTGATTCAAACAAAGATAAGATACGACAGAGAAAAAGATCACAAGGAGTAATATATGCAACATGCTCAAGCGGTCACAACCATGACCACTATTATGGCAAAGTTTACTGATTATATCGGGAAGCACCTCCCCGATGATATTGTCGCTAAGCTGAGCGAATTGCGTTCTGCCGAAGACAGTGCTTTGGCAAAGGTGGTGTATGATTCCATGTTCGAGAACCTCGCTAAGGCAGATGAGTTGAATAGACCATGCTGCCAGGATACAGGAGTTATACAGTTTTTCATTAAAGCCGGGGCCGACTTCCCATTGCTCTCTGATGTCAGGCCAATTCTTGATGAAGCCGTTCGAACCGCCACTCGCCAGGCCCCATTACGGCACAATGCGGTCGAGATTTTTATCGAGAAAAATACCGGCGACAACACAGGTGATCGCATTCCCTGGATTGACTGGGATATCGTTCCAAACGATTCCGGTATTACACTTGAAGTCTATATGGCCGGTGGTGGGTGCAGTTTACCCGGACAGGGAAAGACACTCATGCCGGCTGCCGGATATGAAGGGGTTACGCAGTTTGTTTTTGATGTCATGACCTCATATGGCGTAAATGCATGTCCCCCGCTGCTGGTTGGCATCGGCATTGGTGGCTCCATTGAAGTTGCCGCAACTCTCTCCAAGAAAGCACTGTTTCGGTCTATCGGCTCCCGCAATCCTGACCCAAACGGTGCAGTAATGGAAAGACTCATCGAAAAAGGGCTAAATGATATCGGCATCGGCCCTCAAGGATTGTCCGGCAAGACCTCTGTCATGGGAGTTCATATCGAAAAAGCGGCACGACATCCTTCGACGATAAGTGTCGCAGTCTCAGTCGGCTGTTGGGCACATCGCCGAGGCACGATTCACATCAATGAGAATATGAGCTATGAAATTCTTTCCCACAAGGGGGTTACGCTGTGAATAAGGTCCTGAAAACACCAATTACCTGTCAAGATGTCGAACAAGTGAATATCGGAGATATCGTCTTTTTGGATGGTTATCTTGTCACCTGCCGGGATATGGCGCACAGACGGCTGATCGATATGGGGATGAAACTTCCGGTCGATCTCGATGGCCTGGCAATTTTGCACGCAGGGCCGATTGTTGCCAAGGAAGGCGAGAGCTGGAAAATGGTTTCTATCGGACCGACAACCAGCATGAGAATGGAAGTTCATGAAAAAGAATTTATCGGCCAAACCGGTGTCAAACTGATCATCGGCAAAGGCGGCATGGGACCAGAAACCGTGGAGGGATGCGCCGCTCACAAAGCAGTTCATGCCGTATTTCCAGGCGGTTGTGCCGTTCTTGCAGCAAGCAGGGTTGAAGAAATCGAGAGAGTTGAATGGCTCGACTTGGGCATGCCTGAGGCATTGTGGGTATGCAGAGTAACGAATTTCGGCCCGTTGATCATCTCAATCGACACAAAAGGCAATAATCTCTTTAACAAAAACAGGGCTGGGTTTAACGCCAAAAAAGGCCCTATTGTTGAAGAGATTTCAAAACATATTCGATTTATCAAATAGTTTTTGGGGAGTTATGGATCAAAACACACTCACTATCACTGCAGAGATTCCAGACGAGCATGATGATTGCTATCCCGAAACATAAAGATGACGAGAGGGCTGCAATTATGTCTGCAAAAGATAAGGGTTCAAAAAAGTAATTGTAATCCTATGACTCGTTTATGCCTCTCCCATCTATATTGCCTTTCCACTTAATCATAATCTGTGGGTTTGCCGCCTCAGTACACGGCATAGTTGGCATTGGTTTTCCTTTGATTGCCACGCCATTACTGGCAATGATCACTGATATGAGAACTGCCATTCTTATCCTTGTGATCCCCACCATAGCTCTTAATATCGCCAACATTATTAAAGGCGGAGCCTGGAATAAGAGTATTTACATCTATTGGCCCTTAGCCTTTTATGGAGCAATTGGCAGTTTCCTTGGAACCCAGTTACTCATTTTAGTTCCACCTGAAACCTTCCGACCTTTACTTGCCGGCACCATTCTGTTGTATTTGAGTGGGGAAAGAGTCGGGATTGGCTTCAACTGGCTTACACATCATCCACGAATCGCAATGGCCGTTTTTGGGATAACCGCTGGATTGCTCGGAGGTACGGTAAACGTCATGCTCCCTGTCTTGGTTATCTTTTCACTTGAGAGCAAAATGGAAAAGACTGTAGCGATTCAGGTATTTAATTTTTGCTTTTTCTTCGGAAAAGTGATTCAAGGGGCAGTGTTGATACACGCAGGTTTTTTTTCACTGGACATCGTAAAAATTTCTGTCCCCTTAGCCATCCTAAGCCTGAGTGTTATGTTCGTTGGAATGAGCTTACGGAACAAGCTGAACGAGAATGTATATAGAAGATGGCTTCGGAAGTTACTTCTGGTCATGTCTGTCGTTCTTCTCAGCCAGTCCTTATCAGGTCTTTTTCATGCAAAATGAATAAATCCATGAGCCCATGGGGAAAACTCTTTTCCCGAAACACTCCCGACCAGCAGGAATGTATGACTATCGCGCTTCGCTCCTATTTGAATGTTACCATACTATATTTTCGTATCTCAACCCCTCACGGTACCTGTCAGGCTCTGTAGTATTTCGATACAGATTATGACAAATTACCTTTCTATTTCAGTACGTGATAGAAACATCGAGAGAGGAAGGGGGGGAGTACAACACGACCACACGAATAAAACTACCGGCACCCGATAAGAGTATACGGGTGCCGGCGACCCTGCTACATCGTCAGGTAGGGCTTCATTTTCGCCAGGGATTTATCACCGATCCCCTTGACCTCCTGTAAATCTTCAAGCGTCTTGAAGGCTCCATGTTCCTCTCTGTAGCTGATGATCTTTCCTGCCGTCTTCGGCCCGATACCAGGGACCTCCGTCAGCATCTCGGCATTGGCTGTGTTGATGCTGATTTTCCCTGTCACCACCTGCTCTTGCGAGGCCGCAGCCTGGGCTGCCGTGAGGGTAAAACCTGCAGGAACGATCATGGACGCTGCGACCAAAAGACTCAGTACCAGTTTTCTTGCATTCATCTTTCTCTCCTTGGAAGTAGGAATTAAGAGGAGAGGAATTTGACCTCTCCAGGCTTCGTTACCCGTAATCCTAACTGTCCAATCCCACATTTTTCTTACAAATTGCACAAAAGAGAAAAAAACTTGATCTTCCTGGTGGTCAGCAGCTCCCTCTGGAGCAGTGGCTATATCGAGCAGCACTCCTATATATCCAGACGTACCCATCTGGTACAAAAACGATGCGCCGTCTCGAGGAGCTTCTTCACCGGCAGTCCTTCATGAACGAGTATTTGGAAAGCGCCCTGAGTATCGCGATAAACCACCAGCGCCGCCTCATACAGCCACTGATCATTCTCCGAGACTGCTATTTCCACCGCTGCATTGAGGGTCGTCACCGGTATTTCATCATCTTGATACTGAAAATAGGCCACTTGTGCCATGGCCTGAAATTCATGCTTTGAAGATGCGTCCCTACTGCCAGTGGCAGTCTGGATGTATCCCGCCTCCACCAAGGCCTTTTCAGGAACGACGATCACACTCACACAATCATCGCGTACCACACTTTCAGATCGTATCTTTATCATGGAAGTTCCTTTAAATATGATAATTTGCCAAATCCATTACAGGGTCCCGGGCAGGTCGTTGCTGCCTCCGGATATCCACCCTACCCTTCTCACTACCAAATTCGCAAGGTATTGTATTTGTGTACCAGGTAATTTTGGCGACCAGCGGGTCGGAATAGATCTTATCACTGGACGCGACAAACCCATCCCTGAGAATTCCGCTGCAGTCCTCCACCGACAGAACCTCTCCTTTACTCTACCATTTTGTTATTTTTCGAATTCATATATTGAGCCAGGCCCTTATCGTCGTTTTTTCATCTTTCTACACCCGGCCCGAAGAAGGAGAAACCAGAGTAGCATATAATTATTTTATCGTTGTATTATGGCTTCATTGTCTTTCACCAACTGAGCACGATAGCACCGAGGTGAATAACGGCGGACCTTTTTTGTACTTGAGTTCCATTTATATTTTTGTTAAATTTTAGTGATCTTAAAGATTAAGTAGATGCTCAGCGGCCCAAGATGCGCCACAGGTATCAATATACGCCGTTTTGCATGAAACCGCTGTCTCCCAGATACTGACCTTCAATCATGTGGAGGAGTTTGCATGGAAAGCACTACTGTCGTCACTCCCCGGAAGTCCAAAACCCTCATCGCCGAAATTGACCCGCCCAAAGGAGTTAATCTCGAATCATTTCTGCAAACAGCCCTTCATATCCGGGGAAGGGTTGACGGCGTAAGGGTGACAGACGGCGAACATGCCATCATGCGCATGTCTCCTCTCGCTCCCTGTGTCTCTCTTCAGGAAAAAAACATTACCCCAACCATGGTCATCAACGGTCGTGACAGAAACAGGATCTCCTTCCAGGCCGATCTGCTGTCCGCCTTTGCCTTGGGTATCAGAAGCATCATCATCAAAGAAGGACACGACGCCTCGGAGGGGGATCAGCCAGTGGCTAAAACCAGCGGCGACCTTGATTTGATCTCCATGCTCAAATGCGCCACGCACCTCAACAATGGCACCGACCTCGCCGGCGAAAAACTTGACGGCGCCACAGACTTCACCATCGGCGTATGCCTGGAACTCTCCGACGACGTCAACCGCAACAGGGAAAGGGCTGAGTTTTTTTATCAATTGCAGGAATTCGGCATCGACTCGGTGACGCTGGCACCGACCTACGACCTCAACATCATCGAGCAGTTCCTGCCCTTTGCCGAAAAAACCGGCATCAAGCTTTACACTTCGCTGATGTATCTCAAGTCTGTAACCATGGTCCGCTACCTCAACAATCTTCCTGGTGTGCCCTCGATCCCGCAGGAATTTCTCAAAAGTATGATGCAGGCGCCGGTAAAGCAGGAGGCCGGCATGCAGGTGGCGGCCGATTTCCTCAAGGAGTTAGAGCAACTGGGTGACGGAACGGTTCTCCTCGCTTTAGGATGGCGTCAGAGGCTTCCTGATTTTCTTGATATGATAGAGCGATAGAGGAAGGTGAATGAATCTGTGAATACCTCTCCTTTCAACAAGAATCTTGCCACGGTCACAGAAGAGCTTGGTTCCAACCTTTATCTTTATCAGATTCTCGAAGAGACACCGAACGGCGTCATGGTCGTTAATCTCGAACATCAGGTTCTCTATGCCAACCCGGCCGCAGCCAGGTTCCTGGGAGCCTTTCATAGAAAACTCGAGGACAGCGATCTGGAAAAGGCGCTGGGAAACCACAATAAAGAACTGTACCGGCTCATCGAAGCCTTTTTTGCCTACCCGGAAAACCGCGATGAACTGAGAATACGCCATGAAATACAGGTTGAAATCGGAGAAAACGAAACCCAGATACTCGATGCCGTGTTGGTCTATCCTCCTTCTTCACCCACTTACTACCTACTCTACCTCATCGATATTACGACGAGAAAAAAGCTCGAAGCCAAACTACGCCGACGAAACACCTTTTTCCACAACCTCATCGATTCGTCTGTGGACGGCATCATCGCCTCCGACATGAGCGGCAACCTGATCATATTCAACCAGAGTGCCCAGGCACTGCTAGGCTATGACGACGAAGAAAAGTTCAAGCTCCATGTCACCGGCCTCTACCACAAAGGAATGGCCAAAACGATACTGAGGAGAATGCGCAGCGAGGATTATGGCGGCGTTGGTAAACTGCGGCACCAGGAACTCATTGTCAAACACAAGCACGGACTCGATATTCCGGTGAACTTCTCCGGAGGTATAATTTACGATAACGATCAGGAAATAGCCACATTTGGCATTTTCACCGACCTCCGGGCCATGCTGCAGATAGAAGAAGACCTGGAGCAGACACACAACATGCTCATGCAATCGGAAAAAATGGCCGGTCTCGGCCGTCTGGCCGCCGGCGTCGCCCATGAGATCAACAATCCCATGTCGGGCATCATGCTCTATTCCAATCTCATCAAGGAAGATCTCGGAGACGACCATCCAGCCACCGAGGATCTGCAAACCATCATCACCGAAGCCGAACGCTGCAAGGTGATCGTTGCCGATCTGCTCGAATTCTCTCACCAGACCAGTTATGAAATGTCGCTGATCGATCTCAACGAAGTAGTACGCAAAACCCTGACAGTGGTCCAGAATCAGCCCCTTTTTCAAAACGTCGAGATCACCCTCCACCTCGAGGACGCACTTGCTCCCACCTACGGCAACTCAATCCGCCTCAACCAGGTTGTGCTCAACATTATCGTCAATGCAGCTCAAGCCATGGAGGGACGGGGCAAACTGTCAATCACCAGCCGCATGCGAGCAAATCACGACATTAACGAAATAATTATCAATGACAACGGTCCCGGCATTATCGAGGAGCATCTCGACCAGATTTTCGAGCCCTTTTTCACCACCAAAATCACCGGCGAAGGTACCGGTCTCGGCCTTTCCGTATCATATGCCATCATCAAAGAACATAAGGGCAGCATCAGGGCCTCATCAACTGAGGGAGAGGGTACAACCTTTACCCTGAGATTTCCGGCTGTTCTTGAAAACCTCATCGGAGAAAGCCATGAGCACTGATTTCATTGCTCCCACGAGCGGCACAACCAAACTCGAAGACAAACTCGACAGCCTGGGAATAGATGTTCACGCCTGTTACCAGTGCGGCCGCTGCTCCTCCGGATGTCCAGTCGCCGATTTTTTTGATCTTAGCGTCATGGAGGTCGTCCGTCTGGCCTCCTACGGCATGGAAGAGAAATTGCTGCACAGCAGAACCATATGGCTATGTGCCGCCTGTGAAACCTGTGCCAGCAGATGTCCAAACGACATCGAAATTGCCGCACTCATGGACGTTTTGCGCGAACTCACTCTGCGTAAAGGCATCAGTCCCGCTGAAGAACGGGTGCCGGTTTTCCACCAGAGTTTCCTCGACTCTATCCGCAATTGGGGCAGAGCTTATGAAATCGGCATGATTGGTGCCTACAAGATACGCTCGAAGGATTTTCTAGGCGACATGAAACTGGGCATGAACATGTTTTTCAAAGGCAAACTTTCACTCATGCCACATTCCATAAAAGGCAAACCCGAGATACGTCAGATTTTCTCGGGCAAGGGCAAGGAGTATGAACGATGAAATTATCCTACTACCCCGGCTGCTCTTTGCAGGGCACCGCTCTTGACTACGACAAATCGGTAAGAGAAATATGTGGCGCCCTCGACATTGAACTTGTCGAAATTGCCGACTGGAACTGCTGCGGGGCCTCCTCTGCCCATATGACCAATCGTGAAATAGGCATGCGCCTGCCGATCCGCAACCTGCTGCTCAATCAGGAGGCTGGCCTCGACATCCTGGTACCTTGCGCCGCCTGTTTCCAGCGCCTGAAGGCTGCCGATCTGGCCCTGAGGGAACACTCCGATTTTTGGGATGTGCCCCGGTACCAACCGGAATTCCGGATAGTGCATATCAGCTCGTTTCTGGCCTCGGATGAAATCATCAGCCGAATCGGCGACAGCATCGTTCGCGGTCTCGGCGATCTGTCCATAGCCTGCTACTACGGCTGCCTGTCGCTGCGGCATCCCAAAATCACCGGTGCCGTCAACTACGAGGTGCCTGATACCCTCGAAGCCATCGTTCGCACCCTTGGAGGGCAGCCGGTGAAATGGTCGCATAGAACCGAGTGCTGTTCCGGCAGCCTGACCATGGCCCGACCGGATATCGCCCGCAAACTGGTACAGGATATTCACACGGCTGCGAAAAAGGCCGGAGCGACAGCTTTTGTCACCGACTGTCCGATGTGCCAGGCAAATGTCGAGAGCAGACAGCTGGATACCGTCGGTGAAGAAAGTATGCCGGTGTTTTTCGCCACCGAACTCATTGCCGCGGCTCTCAGCGGTGAATACCCGCAGAAACAGCGCAAGGTTCACCTCATCGCCCCCGATGTCCTTGCCAGTGTTTTTTCCGGCGAGGCAGCCAGGGAGGAAACCTCATGAATCAGAATATAAGCCAACATTCTTCGTCATCCCAGCCTCCCACCGGCGCCGTGCTGGTGCTGGGAGGCGGCATCAGCGGTATGCAGTCGGCGCTCGATCTCGCCAACTCCGGTATCAAGGTCTATCTGGTGGAGGCCTCACCCGCCATCGGCGGCAAGATGGCTCAGCTCGACAAGACCTTCCCCACCAATGACTGTTCAATGTGCATCGTCTCCCCCAAACTTGTCGAGGTCGGTCGGCACCGCAACATCGAACTTCTGACCAACAGTGAACTCAAACGCCTCGACGGCGATGCCGGAACTTTCACCGCAACCATCGTTCAGCACGCCCGCTACGTCGATGTGGCCAAGTGCACGGGTTGCGGACTCTGCGAACTGGTCTGTCCTGTCACCTACACCCCCTCCTTTCCGTTCCTGAAAGATGATGATGCCAAGAAGAAAAAACTGCGCAGCAAGGAAAAGAACGAGATTACCGCCGACAGCGCCATAGCACCGACCTCGCTGCATAAATGGACCTTCACGGTGGATGAGGACAAATGCTCGAAGTGCGGCATGTGTTACAAGGCCTGCCTGCACGAGGCCGTCAGCTGGCAGAAAAAGGAATACGCCAGCATCGACCAGGATAAGTGCACTGGCTGCGGCGCCTGTTTTGTGGCCTGCCCTGAGAAATACCAGGCCGTAACCATAAGCAACGCTGCCGAACTTGAAAAAAGCCTCGGCCTGGCCGTACACGAGCGCTCCTTCCGCCTCAAGCAATCTTTTACCGACCGCAGTACCAATGACTGTATACGCTGCGGGCTCTGCGCCATCACCTGCAAAAATGTAATGCAGATAGGAGCCCTGAAAATGACGGAGAAGGGCATCGAATCGGGTGTCGACATCTGTCAAGTCTGCGGTGCCTGCCTCTCGGTCTGCCCGGTTGATTTTCTGTCGATCGATAGGGTCACAAACAAAAACTCCGCCCCGCTCTACGACGCCTTCAATGAAAATCTCTGCCTGCGCAAGCCCGTCAACATTCATTACCCCCAGGCAGTGCCGCGCGTCCCGGTCATAGACGAGCAGAGCTGCGTACAATTGAACAGCGGCGCCTGCGGTACCTGCGCCACGGTCTGCGGCGTTGGCGCCATCGACTACACGCACCGGCAAAGCGAACGCCTCATAGATATAGGCTCGGTCATCTTTTCGCCGGGCATCGAGGTATTCGACGCCCGGATGAGAGGTGAATACGGCTATGGCATCTCTGCCAACGTCGTTACCTCCATAGAGTTCGAACGGCTATTGTCGGCCTCGGGTCCGACTTCCGGTACGGTCGCCAGACCCAGCGACGGCGCACATCCACGAAAAATCGCCTGGATCCAGTGCGTCGGCTCGCGCGATTCCACCTGCAACCGCGACTACTGCTCATCGGTCTGCTGCATGTATGCCACCAAAGAGGCCTTTATCGCCAGGGAACACGACTCTTCCATCGAACCGACCATCTTTTACATCGACATGCGCTCCTTCGGCAAAAATTTCGATGATTATGTCAAAAGGGCGGAAGACAACAAGGTCCGCTTCGTCCGCGCCATGATCAGCAGGATCTACGAAGATCCCCAAAGCGGCAACCTCGAATTACGCTATGTCGATGAAACCGGCACGAAGATTTCCGAGGAATTCGATATGGTCGTCCTCTCCGTCGGCATCCAGGTTCCAGAACAGACGAAGAGTCTGGCCCAGGATATCGGCATCGACCTCGACCGCTTCGGCTTTGCCGTAACCGACTCCTACACGCCTCTGGCAACTTCGAGGCCCGGTGTATTCGTCAGCGGCGCCGTCAACGGTCCCAAGGACATCCCCGAGACGGTCATTGAGGCTTCGGGCGCCGCCCAGGCCGCCGCCGCTTCGCTTTCGGCTACAAGGGGCAGCCTCATAAGCGAGGAGGTGCTTCCCGAAGAACGCATACCCGATCCGGATGAGGAAATGCGCATAGGTGTGTTCATCTGTCACTGCGGCACCAATATCGCCTCGGTGGTCGATGTCGATGCCGTAACCGAATATGCCAAAACCCTTCCCGGTGTCGTCTATGCCGAGCACCCGCTCTACACCTGCTCCCAGGACACTCAGGAGCGCATTCGCGACATTATTAAAGAACACCGGCTCAACCGGGTAGTGGCCGCGGCCTGCTCACCGACAACCCATGAGCCGCTGTTCATGTCGACCCTGCGGCAGGCCGGCATTAACAAATATTTCTTCGACATGGCCAACATCCGTGACCAGTGTTCCTGGGTTCACCCCTCCGAACCGGAAAAGGCGACCGAAAAATCCAAACGCCTGACACGCATGGCCGTTGCCAACGCCGCCATGGGCGAAGCGCTGCAGGAGCTCGAATTCAGCGTCGAATCCAGCCTGCTTGTCATAGGCGGTGGTCTGGCCGGCATGAGTGCTGCCGAAGAAGCCGCCAAGCAAGGCTTTTCCGTCTATCTCGTCGAACAGCAAAAAGAACTCGGCGGACAGCTGCGCGGACTCAGACGTGCCTGGGACGGCAGCTTTTTCGCCGACTATCTCGACAGTCTGGAAAACCGCCTCCGCAGCAATGAAAAAATCAAGATTTTCACCAACTCCATGGTAATCGCCCAGTCCGGGTTCGTCGGCTCCTTCGAAACCGAGATAATGACTCCTTCCGGCGCCACCCGCACCGTCAAACACGGGGCGATCCTGGTGGCCACCGGTGCCGTCGAGTACCGGCCTGAGCTCCATGGGCTCGATCAGCACGAAAAGGTTGTTACCCAAACCGATTTTGAAGTCTTTCTGGACGAACGCCAGGAAGAGGACCTTGCGCTGAAGAGCGTGGTCATGCTGCAGTGCGCCGGCTCCCGCGACGAAGAGCACCTGCCTTACTGCTCAAGGGTCTGCTGCAATCAGGCTGTGAAAAACGCCCTGAGCCTCAAGCAGAAGTCACCCGCCACCAGGATCGACATCCTCTACCGCGACATGCGCTGTTACGGTCTCAGCGAGCTCAACTATCGTCGGGCTCGTCGCGCCGGCATCAATTTTATCCGCTATGATCCGGTAAGCAACAATCCTGAGATTGCAGCCGGCAGTGAAGGCATCAGCGTCAAGATCACCGACCCGTCTGTCAACCTGCCCATACGACTCGAGCCGGACATGCTCATTCTCTCCACCGGTATCAAGGCGCAGGACACAGAAGAGCTGGCTTCCATGCTCAGGGTGCCGAGAAACAGCGCAGGTTTTTTCATTGAAGCCCATGCCAAACTGCGCCCTGTAGACCTCCCCAGCGAAGGGTTGTTCATGGCCGGCACCGCCCATGCCCCGAAAGACGCCGGCGAGACCATCTCTCAGGCGCAGGCGGCGGTGGCCCGGGCAACGACGATTCTGGCCAAGGACAAGTTGCAAATGTCGGGCATCGTCAGCACTGTCGATCCCACCAACTGCGCTGTCTGCCTGACCTGTGTCCGAGCCTGTCCCTACGGCGTGCCCTTTATCAACGACCAGCACACCGCCGAAATAAACCCCGCTCTCTGTCAGGGATGCGGTATCTGCGTTGCTGAATGCCCGGCCAAAACCATATCGCTTGGCCGTTTTGAAGACAGGAATATTGCCGCCAAGCTCAGCGCCTACAGCAACCGAAAACCAGCAGTAGCCAAAGGAGCCTGATAATGAGTGACTTCAATGCCAATGTCATCGTTTTTGCCTGCCGCCACTGAGCATACACCGCCGCGGACCTGGCAGGTTCGGAACGACGCTCCTATCCACCGCAGATATCAATCGTCATGCTACCCTGCACCGGCAGAATTGAGGAATCGCTGCTGCTGAAAGCCTTTGAAAACGGCGCCGACGGAGTCATGGTCATAGGCTGCCTGGAGGGTGACTGTCACTATGTCTCCGGTAATATCAGGGCCAGGGCCCGCGTCAAAAGGGTTTATGACATTCTCGAAACAATCAATATCGGCGCCGAGCGTATACGCATGTACAACCTCAGCGCCGGCGAGGGCGCCAAGTTTGCCGGCTATGCCAACGAATTCGTCGATCAGATTGAACAACTCGGTCCCAGTCCTATAAACGAAAGGCGCAGCGCGGACAGCAAGCCGGCACCACAGGAGGAGAAAACATGATCACAGGTACCCCCAAACCCATTGAAGAAATTTTGGAGATGGTCGAACCATATGACAACATCATCGTCGCCGGCTGCCATGGTTGCGTTACCGTCTGCCGTGTCGGCGGCCAGAAGGAAGTCGAGGTGCTCTCCTCCACCCTACGACTGGCACGGGAAGCAGCAGACAGCAGTATCACCATCAAGGAGTTGAGTCTCGAACGCCAGTGCGATCCCGAGTATGTGGAGAGCATGCGTCCTGTGGTCGAAGACTACCAGGCCGTCCTTTCCATTGCCTGCGGCGCCGGAATCCAGTTTCTCGCCGAAAAATTTCCCAAAACCCCGCTTCTTCCGGGGATCAATACCGGTTTTCTCGGCGTTACCGAGCGCCAGGGAGAGTGGTCGGAAAGGTGTCAGGGCTGCGGCGACTGTGTTCTTCATCTGACCGGTGGCATCTGCCCGGTTACCCGCTGCGCCAAGCAGCTCTTTCACGGCCCCTGCGGCGGTTCTACCGGCGGGATATGCGAGGTGGATAAGGATACGCTCTGCGGCTGGCAGCTGATCATTGACCGCCTCAAGGCCCTCGACCAGATGGACAACTACGGCAAACTCAAGCCCTACAAAGGATGGAGTGCCTCAAGAGACGGCGGTCCGCGCCGGATAATCAGGGAGGACATGGTATAATGAAATCTGGAAGCAATCTCGAAAGGGTTCTGGAAGCGGGTCACTTCTCCGTCACTGCCGAATGCGGCCCCCCCCGGGGAGCAGACCCCGATCACGTCAGAAAAAAAGCTGCCTTGGTCAAAGGCAATGTCGATGCCTGCAACGTCACCGACAACCAGACTTCGGTGGTGCGCATGAGCTCCATCGCCGGCTGCATGCTCGTCAAGGAATCAGGGGTAGAGCCGCTTTTGCAGATGGTCGTCCGCGACCGCAACAGAATAGCGTTGCAGTCCGATCTGCTTGGTGCTTCCGCCCTCGGAGTCCGCAACCTGCTCTGCCTCTCAGGCGACCACCAGAAATTCGGCGATGATCCGCAGGCCAAAAATGTTTTCGATATCGACTCCATGCAGCTTATCCATCTTGTCAAGACCATGCGCGACGACGGCGTTTTCCCCTCCGGCGACAAACTCGATGGCGCACCCAAATTCTACATAGGCTGCGCCGTCAATCCCTTCGCCGATCCATATGAAATACGAGTGCCGCGGCTCAAACTCAAGATAGAAGCCGGCGCCGATTTCGTCCAGACCCAGTGCATCTATAATATGGACACCTTCAAAAGGTATATGGAGGACACCAAAAAACAGGGTCTGCATGAGAATATCAAGATTCTCGCCGGCGTCACCCCCCTCAAGTCGGCGGGCATGGCCAAGTTCATGAACAAGTTCGTCGCCGGTATCGATATCCCCGAAGATATTATCAAGCGCGTCGGCGACGAACCCAAGGAAAAGCAAGCGGCCAAGGGAATCGAAATCTGTATCGAGCAGATCGGCGAGCTCAAGGAGATGGAAGGTATAGCCGGTGTGCATGTGATGGCCATCGAATGGGAAGAAAAACTGAACGAAATCATAGATGGCGCCGGCCTGTTGCCCCGCCCCGTAGTCGAAAACGAAGTTGTCTCACCATAGATCAACATGAATGGAGGATGGTTATGTCAGAGAAGAAGAAGGTCCTGCTGGTTGATGATGATCCCGATTTTGTCGAAGCTGTCAAGGTAATCGTTGAAAACGGCGGCTATGACGTCCGGGTAGCCTATGACGGCCAGGAAGGCCTGGAAGCCGTTGCCGAGGAGAAACCGGATATCATCGTCCTCGATGTGATGATGCCGGTGATGAACGGTCATGAAGCCTGCGCCAAGCTTAAGGGTGATGAAAAAACCGCAGACATCCCCATTATTCTGCTTACCGCCGTGGCCGACCGGGTGACCACCAGCACCTATACGCATAGGGACATGCTCGAGAGCGAAGCAGACGACTATATTCCCAAACCGGTGGAACCCAAGGATCTTCTCGAGCTTATCGAGAACTGGTCACGGAAAACATGACCGGTAGCGGAAGGCTCTGCAATGAGCACATCTAGGCAGCGGTGCGGCGCCTTGACAGTCGCTGAAGCTTTTGCTGCAGGCACTGCGGATAAAGACAGTGACGGCGTCGCACCCCCTTGTTGCGCCTGTCTTCCACCGTTCTCTTACTCCCTCTCTCTTTCTGGATGCAGACCATGGATACTGTCCGAATACTGATTGTTGACGATGAAAAAGTAATACGGGAAGGCGTGGAGAGGGCGTTGTCCGGCAGAGGCTATGATATTGCCAAGGCCGAAAACGGCGAGCGTGGTATCGAGATGATCAAGGAGAACGGCTTTCATATCGTTCTTCTCGATCTGATGATGCCGGGAATAGACGGCTTCGGCGTGCTTGAATGGATTAAAGAAAACGAGCCGCAGATTCAGGTTATCGTCGTCACCGGTTTTGCCACGGTCTCCAAGGCCGTCAGCGCCATGAAGCAGGGGGCCTTCGACTTCGTCGGCAAACCGTTCACTCCCGATTATATACGAATCGTCGTCGATCGGGCTGTAGAAAAAATCACCCTGCAGACGGAAACACGCAAACTGCGCCATGAACGCAGTCTCAGCATCGAGGCCATAAAAAACGAGAAGAGCAGACTGAAGACAGTCTTCAGCTGCATGGTGGAGGCATTGATTATCACCGATACCGATGCAGTGGTGGTGCACCACAATCCAGCGGCAATCAAGCTCCTTGAGATCCAGACCGATCCGGTGGTGGGCAAGCCGCTTTCAGCCTCCATCAGCGATACCAACGGCATCAACATGGTCAGGGAAGCCATGGCCAAATCCATCGTCGTCACCCGCGAGTTTGTACCAGGCACCATTTCGCGAAAGTACCTGCGGGCACTGTGCTCGCCCGTCAAAACCGAGGGCGGCAAAATCATAGGCTCCGTCACTACCTTTGAGGACATCTCCACCCACAAGGAGATCGACCGGATGAAATCCGACTTCGTTGCCATGGTGGCCCATGAGCTCAAGTCACCGCTGGCATCGATTGAACAGATGATCTACGCCCTGCAGAGCGACTGCAAACACGAGGCAGCCAGTTCCTGCAATGCCCTCCATTCCCGTATGACCGTCCGCACCAAAGATCTTCTCCGCCTTATCGACAACCTTCTCAATCTCTCCAAACTCGAGAGCGGCACCGTCGTCTTCAACCTCGAACCAATCAAGGGCCACGACATCATCGGCGACATCGTTGAGATTACCGCTCCCCAGGCAGAAGGCAAAAGCATACGACTGCACTACCAGCCCTGCGACCAGGAGTGGTGGTTTAATGTCGATTATGACCATATCCGCACGGCCATAATGAACATCGTCTCCAATGCCGTCAAATACACGCCGGAAGGTGGCGAAGTAGCCATCGACACCACGGTCAATGGCGGTTTGGCCAGCCTCTCGGTCAAGGACTCAGGCATAGGCATCAGCGAAAAGGATCTGCCGCACATTTTCGACAGGTTTTTTCGGGTCAAGGGCAAGGCCACGCGCCACATCACCGGCTCCGGACTCGGTCTTTCCCTGGTCAAGGAAGTAGTAGACGCCCATCAGGGATATATAGAGGTGCAGTCAACCCCTGAAGTCGGAACGACCTTCACCCTGAGTTTCCCGCTGACGGCTCCTGCCCCCGCCACCGGCTAGCCCAAGACTCCATCCATCCAATCGCCATCTTCCAGGTACCTATTCCACCCTGGCCCTCAGCTTTTTTTCAGGGGTATTATTTCAAAACAGGGAATCTGTGCTATACTTTGCTTATGCTTGAAGGGAAGAGGGCTTTTGTGAAAATAGCTGTTGTCTTTCAGCTCTACTACAAGTATTTTCGTGCTATTCTCAACACATGGGCCAGCAAAGCGAGCTAAAAACACTCCGCCGAATTGCAGACGAAGAGCCTGTCTGGTTCTTTCCTTCGACTGCAACGCCATTCTCCTTCGCAGAGCCGGCCACCGCAACCGTTACATTAACCGAGGCATAGATCATGGACAAAAAGAATTACCAGCAGAAACTCGTCGTCAACGACAGGGAATACAGCTACTACGATATCACCCTTCTTCAGAAAAACAACATAGCCGATATCGAGCGGCTGCCCTTCTCCATACGCATACTGGTGGAAAACCTTCTGCGCAAGATGGATGGCAAGGTAGTCAAAGCTGAAGATCTTCAGGAGATAGCCAACTGGAAGACGAGCTACGAATCGCCTTCGGAAATCCCCTATCATCCCGCCAGGGTTCTCATGCAGGATTTCACAGGTGTACCGGCGGTGGTCGACCTGGCGGCAATGCGCGATGCGGTAAAGGAGCTTGGTGGAGACCCGGCAAAAGTCAACCCTATGGTACCGGTGGAGCTCATTGTCGATCATTCCATCCAGGTCGATTTCTACGGCACCACCAAGAGCCTCACCCAGAATGTCGAAAAAGAATATTCCCGCAACAATGAACGCTATACCCTGCTGAAGTGGGCACAGAAAAGCTTCGACAACTTCAACGTCGTTCCCCCGAACTCCGGCATCTGTCACCAGGTAAACCTCGAACATCTGGGCAGGGTGGTCATTGCCGACGAGGACAATCTGGCCTATCCCGACACCCTGGTGGGACTCGACTCCCACACCCCCATGATCAACGGCATCGGCGTTATGGGCTGGGGCGTCGGCGGCATAGAGGCCGAAGCGGTAATGCTCGGCCAGCCCTACTATATGTCGATTCCCCAGGTGGTCGGCGTCAAGCTCACCGGCAGTCTCCGGGAAGGGATTACGGCCACGGATCTGGTCCTTCGGGTTACGGAGTTGCTGCGTCAAAACAGTGTCGTTGAAAAATTCGTTGAATATTTCGGCTCCGGAGTATCCAGTCTCTCCATACCGGACCGGGCCACCATAGCCAACATGACACCTGAATACGGCGCCACGCTTGGCTTCTTCCCCATAGACGACAAAACCATAAACTATCTTCGCCTGACAGGCAGAAAGGACAAGGCAGCCCTGACGGAGGCCTATGCCAAGGCCAATAGACTCTTTCTCACCGACAACGAAAAGGCCGAGTACAGCAAAATCGTCGAACTCGACCTCTCTTCCGTCACCCCCTCGCTGGCCGGCCCGGCCCGCCCCCAGGATCGAATCGATCTCTCCCGGATCAAAGACAGCTTCGAGGAGATCCTCGGTTGCGAATATGACAGGGACACCGAACAGAAAAACATTTCCAATTTTCATCAGGAATCGGGCTCGCAGACCACCCGTCCCCGCAGCTGTACTCCGGCGCAGAAACGGCTTTTGACCCTCGACCTCGACGGTGAGAAGATAAGTCTTGGAGACGGTAGCGTCGTTGTCGCCGCCATCACCTCCTGTACCAACACCTCCAACCCCCATGTGCTTTTAGGCGCAGGCCTTATCGCCAAAAAGGCTGTGGAATTGGGTCTCAAGGTGCCGCCCTATGTCAAGACCAGTTTTGCACCGGGATCGAAAGTGGTCCCCAATTATCTGTTTGATGCGGGACTGACCCCCTACTACGAAGCCCTGGGGTTTCACCTGGCCGCCTACGGCTGCACGACCTGTATCGGCAACAGCGGCCCCCTCAAACCCGAGATCGAAGGTCTTATCAAGGAACACGATCTCAATGTCGCCTCTGTCCTTTCTGGCAACCGAAATTTCGAAGCCCGTATACACCAGCGCATCAAATCGAACTTTCTGGCCTCGCCGATGCTGGTCGTGGCCTTTGCCCTGGCGGGCCGGATTGACATAGATCTCACCAGCAGCCCCCTGGGCCATACCCCCAATGGAGAACCGGTGTATTTGAAGGATCTTTGGCCAGCCAACAAGGACATAGACGAACTGGTAGCCAAGGTAGTCACTCCGGAGGGCTACGACACTGTCTATTCAAGTATCTTCGAAGGCGATGAGTTCTGGAAGGCGCTGCAGGTAAACGAGTCGACGACATACGTCTGGGACCCGAAATCCACCTATATCAAGCGTCCGCCCTATTTCGAGGGTTTCAATCTTGAGGTGGAAAAAATTGACAACATTGCAAAATCACGACCCTTGCTGCTCCTTGGTGATTCGGTAACCACCGACCATATCTCCCCGGCCGGTTCCATCCCCGAGGAATACCCGGCGGGCAAATATCTCATCGACCAGGGCGTCAAACCGGAACACTTCAACTCCTATGGTTCGCGACGCGGCAACCACGAGGTGATGATGCGCGGTACCTTCGGCAATATCCGCATTAAAAACAAAATGGTCGAGCCCAAGGAGGGGAGTTTCACCATCAAAAAGCCTGAAAACAAGGAAATGTTCATCTACGATGCGGCCATCGAATACGCCACAGAGAAAACATCGCTCATCGTTCTCGGCGGCACCGAATACGGCACGGGTTCATCGCGCGACTGGGCGGCCAAAGGCACCAACCTTCTCGGCATCAAGGCGGTTCTCGCCCGCTCCTATGAGCGCATACACCGCAACAATCTTGTGGGTATGGGGATACTGCCCCTGATCTTCAAGGAAGGCGACAGTTTCGAAAAATATGAAATTACCGGCGACGAATTTTTCAGTATCGAGGGGCTTCAGAAAATGAAGCCGCAACAGGAACTCGTTGTACATGTGGTCAAAAAAGACGGGACTGATTTCACCTTTCAGGTCAACTCAAGGCTCGATACCGATATCGATGTCGCCTACTACGAGCACGGGGGCATTCTCCCCTATGTCCTGCGGAAAATCATGAGCGAGTAGCACCATATTCTTTCTTGAAAGAGAAAAACCGGCAGTGCCGATCTCAGGCCTGCCGGTTTTTTTCCGATTACCCTTCAAACGCAGCCTACCCAATTCCAGAGAGACAGGCTACACCTTCTTTTTTCCGACACATATCACTTGCCGCTGAATTCCGGATAGTGTTTCTCGACGCAACCCGGACATATACTATGGGTAAGATCGGCTTCGGAATGCTCAAAAAGATAGGCTTCGAGCTGATTCCAGAAACCTTTATCGTCCCTGATTTTCTTGCAGTGCGAGCAGATGGGGATTATTCCTTTGAGGGTCTTTATTTCCTTCGAGGCCTTTTGCAGATCCTCGATCAAGTGTTGCTTTTCCGCCAGGGCAGAGTGCAGTCGGGTAATATTGAAGGCGATCCAGACCACCATGCGCGCCTGTCCCTCAATTTGCTTGACCGGGGAAATGTGGGCTTCGAACCACTGCTTTCCGGCGGGCCCCGGCAGTTTTTCCGATCCTGCAACGTCACTTGCCGCCAGCGAGTATACATAGGTGCGCAGGCTATCACTCACCAGAGCCTTGTTAATCTGATCGACGAAGGCATCGGCCATATTCTTTTCAATTACATCATGAATATATTTTCCGACAAGATGGGTGCCGTCATGATAAAGATTGCGATCAGAGCCGCCAATAATCTGCAGGTAGCGTCCCTCTTCATCGAAGACGAAAAATGGTTCGGGAACGGCGGAGAATATGGCTCTCTCGATTCTGCTCTCCAGTTTGTTGCAGTTGGTCACATCAAGCATCCTCGCAGTTATTTCTTCCTTGATCGAATCTGTCCGCGTAGGATGGTTATCCTAGAGTATATCTCAGCAAAACACAAATGTATTTCCGTCTACCCTGGAAACGCAAAGTATCGGATTCCTGCAAGACCACAGGGCATCGCACCCGGATAGCTGGAGCCAGCGCAGCTGCAGGTGGTCCGAGAGAGGTATTGACGATACCCGGGTATTTCATCTGGTAAGAAGACGATATATTTCAGTCAGGCGTGAAGGCAGCTGGTCGATGTTCTTCACATAGGTGTAATTGCCCCGGCCGAACAAATGTTCGAGGTAGTCATGGGATTCCTGATCGATGGTTATGCAGTAGGGGTGGATTCCCCTGCCCCGGGCCTCGGCCAGGGCTTTGCGGGTATCTTCGATGGCATACCGGCCTTTGTAGGCATCGTAGTCCTCCGGCTTGCCGTCGGAGAGGATCAGCAACAGCCGGCTCTTGCTCTCAATCATATTGAAATGATGAATCATATGACGTATGGGCGGTCCCATTCTCGTATACTCCTTCGGTGAGATGGCGGCGATTCTCGCCTTCACCTCGCTATTATAGCGCTCGGTTATGTCTTTGATGCCGTATACCTCCGAGCGCATCCGCCGCATTCCCGAGAAACCATAGATGCCGTAACAGTCTCCGACCGACTCCATGGCCTCGCAGAGCAGGACCAGCGCTTCCTTGATGGCGGTTCCGACCCATCCCTCGGTCGAGTTGGACATATCCACCAGGAATAACGTAGAAATACTGCGCTCATCCCGCAGGAGCCGGACAAAGAGCTTCTCCGAGGGCGGAAGCCCGGCGCGTTGGTCACCCAGAGAGTCGATAACCGCGTCCAGGTCGAGGTCGTCGCCGTGCCTTCGTCGCCTCGCAAATCGTTCCTGGGTACGCATCATCTCGAATTGCCGACGGATTTTCATGAGAATTCCGCGGTGTTTGTCCAGTGTCCGGTCAACGAAATCGGCCCTGACCCCTTTCAAGGTCCGCTGGCGCAGAGCGCACCAATTTTTTCTGTAGCCGTGGCGGCGATAGTCCCACTCATCATAGGGCACAAACTTCTCCGAAGAACCGGAGTCACTGTTATCTGCCCCTTCACCGGCTGTCTTTCCCCTGCCGGCCAGACCGAAGGCTGCGGAAACATAGCTCTCGGGAAGCCTGCCAAGATCCGCCTCGATGCTGTTTATCAGCGAACAGATATCATCGGGAAGCTCGATGGCGCTGTTGTTAATTGAAATATTGGCCCGAGGTGCTACCTCATCATAATTGTCGTCGGTCGGCGATACCATGATTTTGGCACTGTCCGCCTGATTCTCCCCGGCACCTGCAGCTGTTTGCTCCTCATCGGCAAGCAGGTGTTTTTTGCGAATGAAATCGGCAAGTGAAGTGGCGAATTTCTTCTTGTTTTCAGTGATCCTTCTGTCGGTGATTTTTTCCGATTCGGCAAAGTTGAAGTGATCCATCAAGGGGGTGAAGCAGAACTTTTCTTCCCCGGGAATGCCAAGATCCTGGGCACGGGCATCAAGCCGGGACAGCATGTCGCCGGCGGAGAACGGTTCCCGACACTCTTGCAGCATTTCCAGGAGACTGTGATTTTTCTGCCTGCTGTCCTCAAAGACGACTATGGATTCGAGCAGCTCTGCCAGACTGCCATCGTCATCTGAGTTCTGCCGGCGGCGCAGCACGCAGAGCTTGCGGCGGATGTCCCGCGTCTTTCGGATGAGTCCACCGTATTCACGCCGCAGGAGAGCAAAAGCCCGGTAGAGCTCCATCATCTCATAGAGTATATGGGCTCTTCCGCTCTTCTCAAAGGTGTGAAAGAAGGCCTCGGCCCTTGAGCCCTGGTTCACTGTCTCGCCCATTACACCAGTGCCATCCCCTCCCCACAGACGGCGGTGGTTTAAACTGCCGAGCCGGATGAAACTGGCCTGCAGGGCGATAAACAGCCTGTAGCAGAGGAGGTTTCTGCCGCTGCCGGCAAATAGTGTGATCTGCTCGGGAAGATATATGGTTTCGGTGTCCGTATAGGTGGCATCGGAGAGCTGCAGACTGAGTGACAGGCCGCTCATCGCCCTGGCAAAGGAACTCAAACGCCCGTAGTGATCATGCAGAGCAACCGCCGCTGTATCGATGTCCTCGTCAAGCCGCCCCGGATCTGTATGGGTCATATACGCCCTGGCCTTCTTCAGTCCTCCTTCTTCGTAGCTTTGGAGGATCCGCCGCAGCCATTCCGCCAGCATATTCCGGTCGAGTTCGCCGGCATTTTTCGCTCCCTCCTTGAGAAAGGAGAAAGAGAGGCTGTGGCTGATGGGCCAGACAGTGGGTATCGCCTGAAGAAGCAGATCCTGCTGGTCTTCGCTGAGTTCTTCAAGATCGGTCAAAGCATCTTCAATATCCCATTCATTGGGCTGGGAGGGATGGACATACCTGTGAAACTCTTTATGTAACTCTTTATAGTGCATGTATCTTCCAGGTCTGATATCAAGGCAGGACGCAGTTCTACAGGACCGCCTCCACCATGTCCTCTATGGATTGTATCAGTTCGACGTCATCGGTGAGGCTCTGGGTGATCCCGGCCATGCAGGCGGCCTGAGGGTCGATACCGGACTTGATCAGCTGCGCGGTCTGGATCAGCAGACGGGTTGAAGCGCCCTCCGCCAGGCCCGAGTCCTTGAGATTACGGGTCAAATGACCAATCTTTACAAGCTTTTCTGCCAAACCGGCATCGATACCGGCTTCGGCAGCGACTATCTCTTCTTCCAGAGCTTTGGTCGGATAGTCAAAGGCCATGGAGACAAAGCGCTGCCGGGTGGAGATCTTCAGATCCTTGACGACGCTCTGGTAGCCGGGGTTGTAGGAGACGGCAAGCATAAAGGATGGCGGCGCTGTCAGTATTTCTCCCCTTTTTTCGATGGGCAGCTGCCGGCGATCATCGCCTAACGGGTGAATGACCACTGTTGTGTCCTTTCGCGCTTCGACAATTTCATCGAGATAGCATATAGCGCCGTGTCTGACTGCCAGAGTCAGGGGTCCGTCGATCCAGACTGCTTCGTTGCCTTTGACCAAATAGCGGCCGACGAGGTCGGATGTGGAAAGATCGTCGTGGCAGGAGACGGTGATAATCGGCAACTTCAGCTTCCAGGCCAGATATTGCATAAATCTGGTCTTGCCGCAGCCAGTGGGCCCCTTGAGCAGAAGAGGCAGCTCATTTTCATAGGCGGTGACGGCAATATCTATTTCATTACTCTGGGCAACGTAAAAAGGTTCTTCAGTGATTATATGCTCTTCTATCCGTTCAGTCATTTTCCGGGTCATTGCAGCTTCCCTTTCGATAATTGCTTTTCCGGTTACTCCGCGGCAGCGTACTGCAGAAAGGACAACCAGCGAGAGTTTTACGAAAACTATATGACACTCACGCTCACTGGCAAGGCTGTAGCGGACGCTTTTAGTCGCACATTGCCGGCGGGCGGCGTGCATGGCAGAGCTTCGTGGCTCACGGAGATCGAGCGCTCCAGCGTTGTTCGGTTGTATCATTGCAGGAATGAGATGGAACAGCAGCGCTACAGGCGCTGGGGAGAAAACTGCGCAGTACTTGCAGACAACCATAGCCATACCTCAAGAGGGAAGGCTGAGACAATACGGTCGCCTTTCACCAGGATTGCGTATAGCGGCGGAACAGCTCCATAATCCTCCTGGTTACCGGCCCAGGTTCTGCGGCATGAAAGTCTTCATCGATTCCGACCACCGGCACGACCTCTTTATTCGAGGAAGTAAGGAAGAACTCCGTATAGCGGTCAATGCTGTCACGCCTGATTTCAGCGCACTCGACGCTATATTCCTCAGCGGCCAGGCGCATGACCACATCCCGGGTGATTCCCGGCAGGATGTCTATTGCCGGTGTCAGGATCTGCTCACCGGATACGGCAAAAAGATTTGAGGTCGTTCCTTCAAGCATCTGCCCATGCTCATTGACATAAATGGACTCCACCGCCCCCTGCTGCCGGGCTTTTCTCAAGGCGACAATCGCCGGAATGTAGCTGGTACTCTTGGATCCGGGTATATAACGGTTCACCTTCGCGGTGATGATTTTTACGCCATCCGTGTACCAATCGCTGGGAAAAGGTTTCATTTCCGCCACCATGATGATAAGGCGCGGGTCGCTGCCGGGGGTGATGGAGTCGATGCTGTCTCCACCGGTAATGAGAAGTCTCACGGTAGCCTCGGCAAAGGTGTTTTTCCGCAATAGCTCAAGCACCTTCTCTTCCATGTATTCGAGTGACCAGGGGCAATCAAGATGCAGAAGCGCCGCCGACTTCTGCAGGCGCTGCAGATGCTCATGCAGGTGAAAAGGAGTGCCGTCATAGGTGCGAAGATAATCAAAGACCGCATATCCCCGCAGTATAGCCATATCACTCAGAGGCAGCGCTGCCTGCGTGGAATCAACAAATTCTCCATCGATATAATAGACCGCCATTGTCTTGCACCAGAGTTGAAATGTGATAGTATATTAAAGCCTTCCCCCCTCTCTACTACAGGAAGCCAGCCAGAGCTGCAACAAGAATCTGCTATTCCCTGCGCCCGCCTTCGCCGGTTAAATATCCGGCACGATACCGGGCCTTGACAAGGCTCACGGCGGAAGTGTATGCTTCCATGACATCAGAGGTTCACGCTTACGACCACGGACGAAACATTTCCCACATATTCGAAGACAAACTGCAATATCACTCAGAGTGACAGTTTGAAAATACAATTCAGACGTGCACTATCATTTTTACTCACACCATTGGAGGAATTTCATGGGATCAATCAAGGGCACCAAGACCGAGCAGAACCTTCTCAAGGCGTTTGCCGGAGAATCGCAGGCACGGAACAGATATACCTACGCCGCTTCCGTCGCCAAAAAAGAGGGATATGAACAGATTTCCGCCATCTTCCTGGAGACGGCCGAGAACGAGAAAGAGCATGCCAAACGCTTTTTTAAATTCCTCGAAGGCGGGGATGCGGAAATTACCGCCACCTACCCGGCGGGCTTCATCGGCAACACCATGGAGAATCTGAAAATGGCCGCCGCCGGCGAAAACGAGGAACACAGTAAGCTCTATCCGGAGTTCGCCCAGGTTGCCGAAGTGGAAGGTTTCCCGGAAGTGACCGCCGCCTTCGCCATGATCTCCAGGGTCGAGGAGGAACACGAGGCCAGGTATAACACACTCATTGCCAATCTCGAGAACGGTGAAGTTTTCAAAAAAAGTGAGACGGTACGCTGGAAATGCAGAAACTGCGGGTATGTCCACGAGGCCGAAGAAGCTCCCGAACTCTGTCCGGCATGCATCCATGAGCAAAAATACTTTGAAATCAAAGAGACAAACTACTGATTGAACCTCACCCCCACAACGACACCCACGGCAGAGGAGCGATGTTTTCCGCTCCTTTGCCGGTTCCAGCCCCAGCCATTGTATTCTAGGGACCCTTAAGATTAACTGAGTTCATCCTTCAATTCATTGAATTTGCAGGTCAAAACCAGCGCGTCATCTTCTATGACCGTTTTTACCTTATACGGCAGCGACTTGAAAAGCTTGATCATGGCCTTGTTGCCCGGCACCGTATAGGCCATAAGTCCGGAGATGCCGTTGCTCCTTGCCGCCTCGGCCAGCTTCTTAAGAAAGATAGTGCCCAGCCCCTTTCCCTGATACTCCTCGCTCATGGAAAAGGCCACTTCGGCCATATTGCTCTCAACCACCAGCAGATATTCGCCGACGCCGATGACCTCGTCGAAACCGATCTCGCCGACCACGCCGATAAGCGTCAGGTCCTTGATGTAATCGATGTGCGACTTGTTCTCGAGATCGGAGCGATTGAAGCTCTGTTTGTCATGGAAAAAGCGTGACAGGACGTCCTTCTTGTTGAGCTTGTAGTAATGCTCCTGAATTCTCCTCTCATCGACCGGCTTTGCCGGTCTTATGGTAATTTTCTTTTCATCGCGAACTATCTGGTCCTCGAGTCCCACCGGATAGACGGCTCTGACGGCCTCTCCGAGACTTCTCTCTTTACCGATCATGCCCATTTCCTTGGCGACACTCAGCAGTTCGTCGCGGAAATCCGGGTGGGCGATGGTGATCATCGCCATAACCCTCTCCTGCATACTCTTACCAAAAAGATTGGCTATACCGTACTCGGTGGCCACCCAGTGGACATCGCCGCGCGGCACCACCACCGGAACGCCTTCGGTTATGGGGATTATGGTACTTTTCTTGCCGTCCGAAGTGGTGGAGGGGAGAAAGATAATGGATCTTCCCCCCTTCGAACGGCGGGCTCCCCGGACAAAATCGGGTATGCCGCTGACTCCGGCGTACAGCGTCTGGGCGGCTGCCTCTGCCGTCACCTGGCCCATAAGGTCGATCGAGCGGGCCACATTCATGGAAACCATGCGGTTGTGCTGGCCGATGATGAAGGGGTCGTTGACATAATCCGAGGGATAAAACTCTATGCCGGGGTTGTCGTGCAGGAATTCATAGAGATTGGCGGTCCCCACCGCCGCCGAGGCCACCAGTTTACCTTCGTTGTATCCTTTTTTGCGATTAGTTATGATCCCCTTGGCATACAAATGCATGACATCGACGGTGAGATATTGGGAATGGAGGCCCAAGTCGTTTTTATTTATCAGTGCCTGTACCGTTGCCTGGGAGGCCGCATCAAGCCCAACCTGCAGCGTTGAGCCGTCCTCGATGAGACGGGAAATATTTTTGCCTATCTGTACGGCTACTTCCGACTGCTCCTGTTGTTCAATTACCAGCAGCTCTTCATCGTGCTCGACGACGATATCCACATCGTTGACATGGATAAAGCTGTGGCCCATGATCCGGGGCATTCTCGAATTCACCTGCACGATAACGTAGTCGGCCGATTCCGCCGCCGCCTGGGTGACATCGACGGAGACACCGAGGCTCATCCAGCCGAAGTCATCCGGCGGCGAAACCTGGATAAGAGCGACATTGATGGGCATTTTTCTGCTTTTAAACAACAGGGGCACATCGGACATGTTCATCGGCGTTATGAAGCGTTTGTTGCGGGCCAGGGTGTCGATGCTTGCCGATCCCAGATAGATATTGCGTATATTCAGACTGGAATCATGGGTTTTGTTGGCGATTTCTGTAAGAGGTGCAGACTCCATGCTCATCATCCTGACAATTTCCAATCCGGAAAAATAGACGGCATTGTCCGCCAGGCAGCGTACAAGTTTCTGAGGTTCGCCGCAGGCGGAGCCGATAAAGACTCTCTGTCCCTGACGAATCTTTTTAATCGCCTTCTCGGGGCTGCATCTTTTTTCAACATAGGCATCGGCCCAATACGACATAGCTACCATCTGCTCTCCTTGATCGGTTGGAATACGGCAAAGACCTGTATTCAAGAGGGTATCGGATATATCCTGCGGCGCCATCGGCTACAGAAAAGCCAGAGTATCCCAGCCGCTGCTCAGTGGGTGTAACGTTCTGAATCGGGATTTTCACAAGCGGGCAGCGCCCCCTGTTCTCAGCGGTGATGGCTAATTTTAGCACACTCACATCCGCTGGAAGTAGGATTTTTTATTTTTTCTTCTTTTTGAATGTTTTACACTGTTGACAGGGTTGGCTGTACTGCCGCCTCTTTTTGGAAGCAAAGAGTTGTCTTTGTTTTTGTATGATGCTACATTCCTGGTGGTCGGCACAATGATTTAATCCAACCGAAAGAGCCTCCCTTTGATGGCAGTCGATGGTCACGGACCGCTGATGTGCACCGGAGACGAGGACGACGGTCACCGACTGCAGCTGTTTTATGAAGTTCTACCTCCTGGAGACCGAACCCATGGAAAATACACCCACTCATGCTACCCGCCGTTGCCCCGCAGCCGGCTCTCTGGCCGCCTGCTGCGTTGTTGTGCTTCTCCTCTGTGCCGAGAGTGTCCTGGCCCAGACCTGGTATGTCAAGCCCACAGCCGAGATTCCACTAAGAAGGGGCCAGGGCAGCGATTACAAGATACTGGCAATCGTCCCCGACGGCGCCGCCGTCACACTCCTCGAGGAGGCTAACTCCTGGGCAAAGGTGACCACCAAAGAAGGCAAGGAAGGCTGGCTGCTGAAAAGATACCTCACTGAACAACCACCCCTCGATCAGGTCCTGGCGGAATTACGCCGCGAGAATACCGAGCTTGAGGAAGAAGCGGCAATGCTGAGGGCAGAGAACAAGGAACTGGTCTCCATCAACACAGCCCTGAGCGACACGTTGGATAACAACAAGGAACAGCTGGCATCCACCACCGCCGAATACCAGAAACTGATCAGCGATACCTCCAACGTTATCGCCATCAAGAACAGCCTCACTCAAAGCCAGGAAACCATCACCAAGCTGCAACAGGAACTGGGCATAGTCGCCGCCGAGAACAAAAGGCTGAAGGCAAGCAGAAATATCAAGTGGTTTCTTGCCGGCGGCGGGACCCTGATTTTCGGTTGCATCATCGGCATGATAAGCTCTCGGTCAAAAAAGAAGAAATCCTCGCTGTACTGACCGGCGCCTATGAAGCGGGCGTATCTTCCTTCTTCATCTCCACATAATGGGCCGCAGCCAGAGCGGCGGTACAGCCATCCGCCGCCGCCAGCACGATCTGATTGGCAAATTTCTGCCGCAGATCGCCGACAGCATAAATACCGTCTATACTGGTTTCGCATTTTTCATCGGTAATAACATAGCCGGAACTGTTCAGCTTGACACCGGCAGGCACAAGCTGATTATTGGGAGAGAAACCGACGAAAATAAACACCCCGTCGGTATCGATATCCCAGGTCTCTTCCGAAGTGGTGCTAACAAGAGAAACGCCTGTAACTCCGCCCTCGTCGGACTTAATTTTGCCGACCACGGCGTTAAAAAGAATTTCGATTTTCGGCTCGGCAAAGACGCGCTGTTGGAGAATGCGGCTGCCGCGAAACTCGTCGCGACGATGGATGAGATAGACCTTTTCGGTAATCTTTGCCAGATAGAGGGCATCCTCCAGCGCCGTATCCCCTCCTCCAACGACGGCAACCGTCTTGCCGCGGAAAAAGAAGCCATCGCAGGTGGCGCAGTAGGAGACTCCTTTGCCGAAATTCTCATCCTCACCGGCTGCCTCCAGCTTTTTCGCCGTGCCCCCCACCGCCATAATAATAGCGTTAGTCCGCAGGACCGTGCCGTCGGCAAGACGGACCGAGTGATAGTCGATCCCCGGTTCCGTCGCCACCACTTCCTTCTCGAGAATCTCCAGATCATATGCTTTGGCATGCTCGAGAAACTTTTCACAAAGATCGAAACCGCCTATTTCGGGAAAGCCGGGATAATTCTCCACAGACTTGGTAATCGCCACCTGCCCCCCGAAAACACCTTTCTCAATGAGAACCGCTTTCAGGGCGGCACGCTTGGCATACATCCCGGCAGCCAGACCGGCAGGTCCGCCACCGACAATTATTACATCGTAGAGCGTATTTTCTGACATTTTTCCTCTCTCTTGCTCTTGAGTACTCTTAAAGTGACACCTAGGTACACGTCGAGTCTATTCGCGCCAGACTGTCATGCCACTCAGTTTTTGCTGCCGAAACAGCGTTCATGGCCGGACACCACGGGTCCGGAGGTCATGCATTTTCAATCAAATCACATCTTTTGTTTTCTGGCATATATCTATTACCCTGACGCGAAAAGTCAAGCTCGACCACCCGGATTTTGGGAAAGTCTTGCTCTTTACAAGCAAGTGCAACCGCAATACCGAATACGTCATTTGCCAGTAATTCCTGATGTCGATCTTCGCGGCAAAACACGTGCTGCACCGACGCTACACCAATACTCCCACCACACATGCATACAGCTCTCGAAGCTACGAAGCGACTTTCAGTGGTCGATTCCATCGAGTATCGTCAGGACCTCCCGACATTTTTCCTCGGCGCGAGCCACAATCTGTTGCGCCTCGGCAAGCGTTGTCTGACGGAAATCGTCATCGTCGACATCGACCATGTTGATCAGCACATTCTGATATGCTCCCCAGATACCGGTCTCCAGAGAGCGAGCGCCTACCTGGGTATCGGACTTGGAGGCCGGGTTACCGGAGCGTGCCAGCTCCAGAAAAGCATCCCAGGCCGAATCACCCAGCCGCATGGTTGTCATCGGCACCTCAATTGCCGTTTTCAAACCCGCCTGCATCTTCTGTCTGCGCAGGCTCTTCTGCTCTTCGGTTGCTCTGGGCATGCGCAGCCCTTCCATGAATTCATTGAAAGCCGAGGTGTCGGCATCGATCATCGGGATAAGCCGCTGGGTGAGACTATGCAGGGTCGGTATAATCTCTTGCATCTGGGGCTGGACATCCTCGAATTTGCGGACGCCATGCGTCAGCTTGGCCACCATAGACCCAAGGCCGACACCAGTCGCTGCCAGGGCGGCCGATACGGAACCGCCCCCCGGAGCGGAAGTGCGTGCCGCCACCTCCTCGATGAAACCACGGAGCGCAAGACCAGCCAGGGGTTCATCAGGTTCTTCCCGGATAATATACTCGACGATACGCTCCTCTGGCTTGAACGGGCCGACAGAGTTGAGACCGAGACGCTCGATTGCAAGTTTGACCTTCTGCTCTTCCTCGTAGACAAACAGGTTTTCCCTGTCGATATAGTAATCCGCCGCCATGAGCAGGGCTTCCAGCGGCACAACGCCGACAATCTCGGAGCCGACCACAGGTAGGCGGAGTTTTTCGGCATCCTTTTTTACCTCTTCATAAAGGGTATGGATGGGAGTGACGTGGTAATCGGTGAGATTGACCGTCACCTGGGCAACATTATACTCATCGACGAACCAGCCCATGCCCTTGATTTCCTTGAGCCTGCCGGGCTGGTCATGTCCACGGCCAGCCTCCCGAAGATTGAGGGCTATACGGTGGGCCTGATTGGGGGTCGCCAGCAAATTGACATTGTAGGCGATGAGAAATTTCCGGGCGCCGGTGGCGGTTGCACCCCACTCGGCAACAAAGTTCCGCGGCCCGAAGTCAGGCTGCCACTTCGGGTCTTCAAGCCGTGCCGGCAGAGCCTCGTATTCTCCTTCACGAATATCGGGAAGTTTTCGGCGATAGTCATGCTCCGCAGCCTCCTCATAGAGAAACAGGGGTATGCCCAGTTCCTCCGCCGCCCTGCCGGCGAAGGTCTTGGCGATCTCGACGCATTCCTCCATGCTAACGCCGGCGACCGGAATGAAGGGGCAGACATCCATGGCGCCAAACCGGGGATGGTCACCGCCATGACGGCGCATGTCAATGCGCTCGCGGGCTTCGCGGGCACCGGCCAGGGCGCCTTCGACCACGCTTTCAGGATCGCCGACGAAGGTATAGACGGTGCGATTGGTGGAGGCGCCGGGGTCGACATCAACCAGCCGGCAGCCCTCTGTTTCACGAATGGCGGCGGCGATGGCCTCGATGGTTTCTCTGTTTCTCCCCTCGGAAAAATTGGGGACACATTCAACTATCCTGTTCATGATTATCGTCTCCGTATATTCAATTCCTGCAACTCAACACTCAGCCACCTGGCATATCAGTTGCCTCTTTCTTTCGAGCCGATAGCCGGTGTGCATACGAATCTTTTATCTGATTACGTCTGAAACTCATCCACCTGTTCATGCACAGGAGGTGCGCATCTCATGGGTAATCAGAATCTTTTATGCTTTTCCCAATGCCGCTGCCGACTGCATACCGCAATGGCCGGTCAAGCGTGAGATCCCGGCCTCTTACCTGGATTCAAAAAACACCCGGTGGCCCTTCTTATAGACTTCGACAACAGGGGATACTCCGGCATGATAGGCCAGAATGGCGGGGGACCCCCCTTCGAGCAACAGGAAGTCGGCCTGTTTACCGACATCGAGGCTGCCGGTCTTCTTCGCCATGCCGATGGCATAGGCACTGTTGAGGGTAGCGGCGACAAGTGCTTCGGCAGGCGACATTTCCATGTTGAGCACCGCCAGCCCGATGACAAAGGGCATCGATTCGGTGTAGCTCGACCCCGGATTACAGTCGGTTGCCAGGGCCACGGCCAGCTCTTTGCCAATCATCGACCGGACATTGGCATAGGGTTTTCTCAGGCTGTAGGCCGTTGCCGGCAGCAAGGTTGCCACCACGCCGGCAGCGGCCATGGCCTCCATATTGCTCTCGCTGGCCGCCAGCAGGTGGTCGGCGGAAACGGCACCGATTTCAGCGGCAAGGCCGGCACCGCCCAGGTCATGGACCTCGTCGGCGTGCAGCTTGACTTGCATCCCCCTTTTACCGGCCTCCTCGAGCAGTCGACGGCCCTGAGCGATGGAGAAGACCCCCTCCTCACAGAAAATATCACATTGCCCGGCAATTCCCTGCCGCTCCACCGCCGGCAGCATTTCTTCGATGACCAGGTCTATGAATTCATCGGCCCGACCGCGGTAAATCTCAGGTATGGCGTGGGCACCGAGAAACGTCGGGACTATATCAACCGGTGTCAAGCGACCGGCCGCGCCTATGGCCTCGAGCATCTTCAACTCGTTTTCAGTATCCAGGCCATAGCCGCTTTTAATCTCCATGGTGGTTGTGCCGAACCTCAACGCGCGCCTGATCTGAAGCAGCGTATTTGCGCTCAGCTGCTCAACATCGGCCCCCGCCACTGCCTTGACGGAAGAGAGAATTCCGCCGCCGCGGCTGAGGATCTCCAGGTAGGGAGTGCCGGCAATGCGCAGCTCGAACTCATCTTCCCTCAGGGCTGCAAAACAGTTATGGGTATGGGGATCGACGAATCCCGGGATAAGGCACAACCCTTTGCAGTCATACCCGTTTTCGACAGTTTCGGCAGAAAGTCCTGCAAGGACCTCCTCTTCGCCGCCAATCCTCTCAATGATCCCTTCTACGACGAGAAGGGCTCCATCTTCATAACGGGCGAGACAACCCTGGTTTTCACCGCTGCATGGGCTGCCGCGATCGATTGGAGTGAATATTCTGGCATTTCGAAACAGTTCAGCTTGCATGTTATCGTCCTGATTTTATACGATTACCTTACTCCTGACAACCACTTATAGCGGATTCAACAAGTGATGCATCAACCCTGTAGGGAATGGTGATCTGGTCTCCGTTGTCGTTTTTTCTGTTGTATTCAACGGCTACTTCCATGGCGTTGGGATTACGTGCCCAGTTGCGACGGGCGACCCCGCCCATGACATCCCAGCTCATTGCCGAGCGGATGATGTCGTCTACCCGGAAGCTGCCGTCCAGAACCAGGCCGAATCCGCCGTTTATAGCGTTGCCGATGCCGGTTCCACCACCATTATGCAAGGCAACAAGCGACATGCCGCGGGCGGCATTGCCGGCAAAACAGTGCGTGGCCATATCGGCGCAGACATTCGAACCATCTTTTATATTGGCGGTTTCACGAAAGGGCGAGTCGGTACCGCCAGGATCGTGATGATCCCTGCCCAGCATAATCGGGCCCACTTCACCTTTACGCACCATGTCATTGAACTTCAGGGCGATGGTGGTTCGGCCTCCCGCATCGGAATAGAGTATGCGCGCCTGACTGCCAACCACCATTTTGTGGCCCTGGGCGTCACGTATCCAGATATAATTGTCGCGGTCTTCGGGCCGGCGCTCGGGGTCAATGCAGATCATGGCCGCTCTGTCGGTTTTTTCCAGATCCTTCGATTTGCCGCTGAGGCAGACCCAGCGAAACGGCCCGTAGCCGTAATCGAAAATCGGCCCCATGATATCCTCGAAATAGGAGGGATAAATGAAACCATCCTTTTCATCAATGCCATTTTTTGAAACCTCACGAATACCCGCGTCGAATACCGCCTTGAGGAAGGCATTGCCGTAGTCGAAGAAATAGGCGCCCTGCCCGACAAGCTGCCTCACGGCCTCTATATGTCTTCGCAAACTCTCGTCGACACGCTGCCTGAAACTGATCCTATCTTCTGCGAGAAGACGGGTTCGTTCGTCGAAGCTGACACCCTGGGGACAGTAGCCGCCGTTGTAGACGACATGACAGGAGGTCTGGTCAGAGAGCAGGTCCACCTTCAGCTTCTCCCGAGCCAGGTATTCGAGAAGATCGACGACATTGCCGTAATAGGCTATTGAGGTGGCATTGCCTGCGGCCACGGCTTTTCTGGCGGTACTGACAATTTCCTCGAGGCTGTCGGAGACGACATCCACCCAGCCCTGACTATGGCGCGTGGATATGCGCGATTTGTCTACCTCGGCGGTGATCGATGCTGCCCCGGCGATTTTTGCAGCTTTTGGTTGCGCCCCGCTCATGCCGCCAAGACCTGAGGAGACAAACAGCAACCCGGAAAGATCGCCATCCGGGGCGACTCCGCACATCCGCCTGCCTGCATTGAGCAGGGTATTATAGGTTCCATGGACGATCCCCTGAGGACCTATGTACATCCAGCCGCCGGCGGTCATCTGACCATAGGAGGAGACGCCCATCTGCGCGGCGATCTCCCAGTCATCACCATTGTCGTACATCCCCACCATCAGTCCATTTGTGATAATCACCCTGGGATTATCCGGAGCCGAGCGGAAGAGACCGAGGGGATGCCCCGACTGCATGACCAGGGTCTGTTCCTCGGTCAACTCCCGGAGGTAGTTCTGAATGAGCAGGTATTGCATCCAGTTCTGACATACGCTGCCCGTTTCGCCATAGGTGACAAGTTCGTAGGGGTAGAGGGCCACATCGAAATCAAGATTATTGTCCATCATCAACTGAAAAGCTTTTCCAGCAAGACATTTTCCCCGGTATTCGTCGATGGGCCTGGCCTTGATCTGCTTCCAGGGGCGGTAACGATAACCGTAGATCCTGCCCCGGGTTCGCAGCTCCTTGAGGAATTCGGGAACAAGAACATTGTGATGCTCCTCGGGGACATAGCGGAGAGCGTTTTTTAAAGCGAGCGCCGTCTGCTGTCTGTTCAGCCGGTACCCTCGGTCGGGAGCCCGGCGGATTCCCTTTTTGAACTCACCTGCTTCAGGGAGGTCACCGCTGAGTCGAATGCTCATCGATGCCGTCACCTCGCTATTGTTCAGCATGCTTCCCGCCTCCATCAATAATGTGTTGTCCACCTGGCCGACCTGCGATCAAGAATATGTGATCAGGATAGCATAGCATAGTTGTATATACAACCAACTTTTCTATGACCTGCGTCATTTCCCCCTGCCAATACACTTACGGATAGCCAGACCAATAGAGGTTTTCCTTATATGTATTGGAATTTTCCGGTGGGATCATATCCCTTCGACGGAAAGACGACAGAGGAAAAACCTTGAAAAGAAACCTAATAGTATATACATTCAAAGACACACTAGACACTCCCCACCGATCATACAAGCATCACATGCTGAGGAATTAAGGTCATGGAAGAAGCCGCCACTATTGTCCTGACACCCGGTCAACTGAGTCTTTCCCAGTTGCGGATGATTAACCGCCGTCCGATAAACATGGCGCTTGCCGCCGATTGCATCCCCGGCATACACGCCTCCTCGGAGACGGTCCGCAGAGTCATCGAACAGGGGCGGATAATTTACGGAGTGAATACAGGTTTCGGTCTTCTTGCCAATACCATGATCCCTGCGGAGGAACTGGAAAATCTGCAGCATTCAATCGTCCTTTCCCATGCCGCCGGCATCGGTGAATTTATGGATGAATCGACGGTTCGCCTGATCATGGCCCTGAAAATAAACAGTCTGTCTCGCGGGTACTCGGGAATTCGTCTCGAGGTCATCGAGGCTCTTCTGGCTCTTCTAGGCGCCGGAGTCTACCCATGTATCCCACGAAAAGGCTCGGTCGGCGCCTCCGGAGATCTATCGCCGCTCGCCCATATGAGTACAGTTTTGCTTGGCGAAGGAGAGGCTATCTACCAGGGCAGAAGAATTTCCGGCAAAAAAGCACTGGAGGTAGCGGGTCTACAGCCTGTGATACTTGGGCCCAAGGAAGGTCTCGCCCTGCTTAACGGTACCCAGGCCTCCACTGCCCTCGCCCTCCAGGGCCTCTTCCTGGCCGAAGACCTGTTCGCCGCGGCCATGGTCAGCGGCAGCCTCAGCGTGGAGGCTGCTCTTGCCAGCAGGCGCCCCTTCGACGAGAAGATCCACCTGGTGCGAGGGCTGCAGAGTCAAATCGATACAGCCGCCTGTTACCGATCCCTGCTCCAGCACAGCGAGATCGAAAAATCGCACCAGAGCTGTGAGTCCGTTCAGGATCCCTATTCCCTGAGATGCCAGCCGCAGGTCATGGGAGCATGCCTTGAACAGATCCGCAATACCGCCAGGACATTGACCATAGAGGCCAACGGTGTCTCAGACAATCCCCTCGTCTTTCCCGATCAGCTGGACATCATTTCCGGCGGAAATTTCCATGCCGAACCTGTTGCCATGGCCGCCGACAACCTGGCTCTGGCTCTTGCCGAGATCGGCGCACTGGCAGAACGGCGCATGGCCCTGCTGATTGATACCCACATGAGCGGGCTGCCGCCCTTTCTCGTCGAAAAAGGCGGGCTCAATTCCGGTTTCATGATTGCCCAGGTGACGGCGGCGGCCCTGGCAAGCGAAAACAAATCCCTGGCTCATCCGGCCTCGGTCGACAGCCTGCCCACCTCCGCCAACCAGGAGGATCATGTTTCCATGTCGGCATTTGCCGCCAGGCGACTTGCCGAGATGGCCGAAAACACAGGTGGAATCCTGGCGATTGAACTGCTGGCAGCCTGCCAGGGCATCGATTTCAGGGCGCCTCTGAAGACCTCTCCGCCGCTTGAAAAAGCCAAGGAGCTCCTCCGTGAACAGGTGGTATTTTACGACAGGGACCGCTATTTTGCCCCCGATATTCAAAAAGCCTCGGAATTGATCCTCTCCGGCTGCTATTCTTCATTGATGACGGCCGGACTGCTGCCGAGCGTGCACTAAAGGGATCGATAATGGCCACCCAACACCGTCAACCGGTCTATAAAACAATCAAGAAGTACATTCTTGAGAGAATTCAGAAAGAAGAGTGGCCGGCCGGCACGAAAATACCGTCCGAGGCTGAACTCGTCGACCGCTTCAATACCTCACGAATGACGGTAAATCGTGCAATGAGAGAGCTTTCTGTCAGTGGCAGGATTATCCGCAGACAGGGCCTGGGATCATTTGTAGCGCGCCGCAAACCCCAGTCATCATTTCTTGAAATCTCGTCAATTGCCGATGAAATTCGAAAGAGGGGCGGCAATTATTCCTGCGAAGTTCATCTCCTCTGTAAAGAAAAAGCAGCGCCGGCGCTTTCACAGGAAATGGAGATCAAACCCTACTCGCCTGTTTATCACTCCATCCTCGTCCACAAAAATGAAGGTGTCCCTATCCAGCTTGGCGACCGTTATGTCTGCCCTGAAATCGCCCCGGGGTTTCTCGAACAGGATTTCACGACGATGACACCAGCCGAATATCTCCTGGAGATAGCCCCTGAATATACCGCCGAACATATCGTCGAGGCGTTAATACCGGAGTCCTGGATTCGTGACCTGCTCGACATCAATGAATCAGAGCCTTGCCTGGTCCTGAGGAGAAAGACCTGGGTTAAAGGCCGGGTGGCGACCTTTGGCAGTTTTTATTACCCCGGTTCCCGCTACAGCTTGGGTGGAAGATTTACTGCTGCTTAATCAAAAGGCCCATTGTATCGACCTCATCCAGTAAAAACAGAGTTCCTTGCCCTCTGTGCGGTTACCCCTATGCAGCGGTGGCGATCAGACCCGTTTTTTAAATCCGGCCCGGTTGCTGTTCACCTCCTCAATATGGATGAAATAATTTTTTTCCCCGATTACCTCTGAAACTCACCCTAGCCAATTATGGAGGAACAGGGGTGCTTTTTTCACGGGCGACTGCAGCCTCGACGGCCGCAGTCGAGATGCAGTAATGAGGAGTACGAGCAATAATCAATCCGTTGGAAAAACGAATAAAAAAGATAGGCTGACAGTATCGATGGTCCTTCATCCCCAAAGGAAGACTCGTTTATTCTTCGCATCGGCTCATCAGTCTCTTGCCTTATCAAGGTGACGATGTAAGCGACAACCTCCTGGTATAGCGCTTCCTTGCCATTGTAATAATAGGGAATGTCTTCAACGCTCTTTCCTTCACGCTAAAAACTTCCGGCGCCCCCTCTGCCAAACACAGCTTCTCCGGGACCGGGGTATCGTCTCCCCGGAAATAGCATGGAGAATCAACGACACCTCGGCCTGGACGATTACTGTCCATAATTCCAGAGTGTTTCTGGGAAGAGCATGCAGGGGCCTCCACACCCCTACTCCGTCGACAATACAAAAAATTTGCAGGGTGCTGAGGCCAGCACTACAGGCCATGCAGGAAATGAAAACAGAGAGGACGAAATTACGGAAAATCTCTTCAATCAGTTCAATCGCAGGAAACACAATTTCCAAATATCTCAAAAAAATTCAATCCAGCCCTGTCTTCGACACAAAGCAGCGGCATCCAAAAGCAATGGACCAGTTTCATTTTTTGTCTTTCAAACGATAGATTACGGAAGAGGGTGATCACGCTCTGAGTTTCCTGGCTATCTCGGCGACATGGGCTCCCTGAAAGCGGGCGATGGTCAATTCGTTCTCTGAAGGCTGTCGGCTACCGTCGGTGTCTGCGAGCGTGCTGGCACCGTAGGGTGATCCGCCGGTGATCTCTTTCATATTCATCAATTCCTGGCAGGAGTAAGGAACGCCGACAATCACCATCCCATGATGCAAAAGAGTGGTATGGAAGGAAGTGATGGTCGTTTCCTGACCGCCATGTTGGGTGGCGGTGGAGGTAAAGACGCTGGCTGCCTTGCCGATGAGCTTGCCGTTGAACCAGAGACCGCCGGTCTGGTCGAGGAAATTGCGCATCTGGGCGCACATATTGCCAAAACGGGTAGGTGTGCCGAAGATGATGGCATCATAGCCTGGCAGTTCGTCGACACTGGCAACAGGGGCGGCCTGATCAATCTTGGCCCCGGCCTTTTTGGCGACCTCCTCCGGTATCAGCTCCGGCACGCGCTTGATAACCGTCTCGCTGTCGTCTACGCTGTCCGTGCCTTCAGCGATCGCCTGGGCGAGTATTTCCACATGCCCGTACATGCTGTAGTAGAGAATGAGAATTTTCGTCATGATTACTTCTCCTCCATGGTCTGACTCATGTCTGATATGGTAGCCTCTTGAGGAGTAAGATAACCACAAACTGTCCTTTTACGACACCTCTCCGATACAGGAGAGATTTTACTGCAGCACCTGCAGTCAGGAAGGCTAACAGATGGTAGGGTACCTTGAAAGATGGCCTTTTCACTCCCACTTCTTTTTCTTTGGGAAATGCTTTCGTGGAGTTTCAGGATACCGGGGCGGTTTTTTCCTCCTTGGCGACAATATGCGGCTCATTGGGACATGACTTCGCCACCCGCATCTCCTGCGGCGGCAGATCGTCCTGATCATAGCAGTAGATACCGCAGTTGAGACAGCGAGTTGCTTCCTGGCGGCATTGCGTCTCACTGATCGTACCCTCGACCTCACTGAAGGTTCCGATACGCTCCTGCAAGGGAATGATCGGTTTCACGGCCCTGGTTGGCACAGGCACAACATTGACCAGTGAGTCAACCATGGCCGGTGCCATCATCTCGCGCTGCCGGTCCTCGATGGCGGGTATTTCTCCGGTGGTCATATAATAATGAATCGACCTGGCTACGTATCTGCCGGCGGCAATGGCCTCGACAAGCAGACGCGGTCCGGTAAAGCAGTCGCCGCCGGCGAAAACACCCGGTATGGAAGTCTGCAGGGTCTCCTCATCAGCTTCTATAGTGCCGTAGCGCGTTGTCTGTAAGCCGTCGGCCTCGGCGATTTCACCGAGATTGGCCGCCTGCCCCACCGCCTGAATAACGATGTCACAGGAGACAACCTCCCGCGTACCTTCAACGGGTATGACCTCCGGCATACCTCCGCCGGCGTGTTGCCGCAACTCCACCTGTTCCACCTCGATGCCGGTCAAGCTCCCATCCTCCCCGAGAAAGCGGATCGGAGAAACAAGACAGCGCATAACCACGCCCTCTTTCTCGGCATCGGCGATTTCGTGAGCATTGGCTTCCATCAGGTCACGGGAGAAACGGAAAAGCAGGAGAACGCTTTCGGCGCCGGTTCGCAGGGCGGAACGGGCGCAATCCATGGCAACATTGCCGGCGCCGATAATGACGAACCGTTTGCCTTTGATAAGGTTTTCGTCGGTATGAAACCGCCTGAGATAATCGATGCCGCTGTATATTCCGGAAAGCTCCTTCCCCTCCAGCGGCAGCAACCGGCCGTGCCAGGCGCCGATGGCAAGATAGATTGCATCAAAGCCATTATTTTTCAAAGACTCAATGGTGAAGTCACGGCCGAGGGTGGCATTGGTATGAACCTTCACCCCGAGTTCGATGACGCCGTCGACATCCCAGTCGAGTTGTTCTTCGGAGAGGCGATATTCAGGAATACCGTAGCGCGGCATACCGCCGAGCTTCGGCATCATCTCGAATATCTCAACCTCATGGCCAAGCCGGCGCAGATAATAGGCAGCTGAAAGTCCGGAAGGACCTCCGCCGACGACGGCTGCCTTAAAGCCTGTATTCGCGGCCACCGGTACAGCAATCCTTTTGCCGCTGTTGCGCTCCCAATCGGCAACGAATCGTTTGATGGGATTGATGGCAAGCGGATCGTCCTTGATGGTCCGGCGGCACTCCGTGGCGCACAGCTCCGGACAAACCCGGCCGGTGGAAACAGGCAGCGGGTTGTTATCCTTGATGGTCAAAAGAGAAGCACTGTATTCACCCCGCCGGGCATGGCCCAGATACTTGGGAATGTTGATCTGGGCAGGGCAGCGCTGCCTGCACGGAGAAAGGCACTGGGTATACTGGTTCCAGTGGAGGATCTTGGTCTTCTCTCCAACCAGAGAAATAATTCCCTTGGGACAGGCCTCGATGCAGCTGCCGCAGCCGACACAGCGTTCCGGGTCAAACACCGGCAACCCGCTTTCTGGGTCCAGGCTGATCGCCGAGAACCGGCAGGCCTTTTTACAGGAGCCAAGGCCCAGGCAGCCGTTTTCACAGCGAATGAAGCCGTGATAGAGCTGCAATGCGGCACGGCAGTCCTGCATTCCGGAATAATTGTATTTACGGGCAGCTCGGTATCCGCCTTCGCAGGAGGAACAGGCGAGTGTCGGCTCGGCCCCCGTCACCTCGTAGCCAAGATAAGCGCCAATGGCCTCGGCGGTTTCGGTGCCGCCGACCACGCAGACATTCACCTCGATTTGCCGGTTGACTATCGCTTCGGCGGCGGCGTTGCAGCCGGCCTGACCGCAGCCTCCGCAATTGGCGCCTGGCAGCAGATTGGCCACGGCCTCGATTCTGGGATCTTCTTCAACATAGAACAATTTTGCTGCGATACCGAGAATAATGGCAGCCACAAAGGCAATTCCGGTGAGCAAAATAATGGGTGCAAACACAACGAATCTCCTTATTTCTTAACCGGCCATACCCTTGAAGCCGATAAATGCAAGCGACATGATGCCGGCGGTTACCAGAGCAATGGCAGTACCCTGCATGCTCTGGGGAATAGCCGAAATCTGCAGCCGCTCTCGATGGCCGGCAAACAGCAGCAGGGCTACAGCATAGCCAAGCGCACTGGCGCTGGCGAAAACCAGCATCTCGACAAAGGCCAGCTCCTTGCGGGCAACCAGCAAAGCCACTCCCATGACCGCGCAGTTGGTAGTGATCAGGGCCAGATAGACTCCAAGGGCGTTATAGAGCGCTTTACTTTTCTTTTTAAGAATAATCTCCACCAGCTGGACCAGGGAGGCGATAATCAGGATGAAGGTCAGCGTCTGCAGAAATTCAAGCCCGTAGGGTCGCAGCACGAAGGTGAACACAATCCAGGTGAAGATTGCCGAGAGGATAGTCACGAAAATGATTGCCGCCGCCATGCCGATGGCGGTCCCGAGCCGCTTTGAAACACCGAGGAAAGGACAGTGGCCAAGATACTGGGCCAGCAGGATGTTGTTAACGAAGGTGGCGGAAATAGCGAGATAGAAAAGATCCATGGATATGCCTCCTTAACCCTGTATGAATTTTTCACCGCGCCAGCGGGAAAAGAGATTCTGGAGACCGAGCAGGACACCGATGGTCACAAACGCACCCGGCGCCGAGACCATAAAGGACAGTGGTTCGAAGGACTCGTGGAAGACGGCATGACCAAACCATGAACCGGCGCCCAGAACCTCCCGGATGGTGCCGATAAGCGTCAGGGAGATGGTGTAGCCCAGACCGATGCTTACGCCATCGACCATAGAGGGCAAAGGTGGGTTCTTGGAGGCGAAGCCTTCGGCACGCCCCAGAACAATGCAGTTGACGACGATAAGCGGAATGTAGATGCCGAGCTGTTCGGAAAGCGGGAAGAAATAGGCTTTCATCAGGATCTCGACGATGGAAACCAGGGTGGCGATAATGACAATGTAGGAGGCGATGCGCACTTTTCCGGGAATGACATTTCTCAGGGCCGAGATAATACCGTTTGACATGGTGACGACGAATGCCAGAGCCAGGCCCATGCCAAGCCCGTTTACCGCCGAAGTCGTTATCGCCAGCGCCGGGCATAACCCAAGAACCAAACGAAACGGCGGTACCCGTTTCCAGAGACCGGCGGTCAGTGTCAATTTCAGATTCTGTGTCATGACTTCTCCTCGATTTCAGAGATCGACTTAAGAATCTCCTCTTTGTGATTCTGCAAAAACAGCAAGGCCTCATTTGTGCCGCCGACAGCGGCTCTGGAGGTCGTTGTGGCGCCGCTGATAGCGTCGATTTGGCCGCCATTTCCCGTCAGTGCCACTTCTTGCTCGGTCGGCAGCCCCTGCCACTGGCGACGAAAGCCGGGCTCCTCTATCCGGGCGCCCAGACCGGGGGTTTCGCTGTGACTGACCACCTCCATACCCGTCTGCCTGCTGCTGACTAGATCGATACCGATCATCAGCGTGAGATCGCCGCCGTAGCCGCCTTTGCCTGTTGCCTCGATGGCCAGGGTGGAGACGTTCTCACCGTCTTTCAGGTAAAATACCGGGATTTCAGAGTCGCCTGCATCAATGATCACCTTGTTGTTCAAAACCTCTCTTGCCGGCTTGTCGAAAAGCCGCTCCAGGGCAGGTCCACGGACATACAGATCGGTCTGCTTTTCAATCTGTGGTGCCAGTCCCTGGTTGGCCATGGTGAGCACTGCCGAGCAGATACCGGCAATCAACGAAAGTACGACGACCATGCGAACGATCTCAGACATTTTCGCCCCCCCTGACCTGAGGCTTGATCATGTCAAGCAGCGGCGAACAGAGATTAGCGAGCAAAACGGCATAAACAATGCCGTCTGCGTGCAGCGAATAGCCTCTGATAAGCATAAGAAGCACCCCGGCCAGAATACCATACAATATCATCGGCAAACGGTTTACAGGAGATGTGGTATGATCTGTGAGCAGGAATACCCCTATGAACAGCGTCCCTCCGCTCAGTAAATGAAAAAGCGGTGTGGCAAACATCTCCGGATCAGAGAGGTGCAGCAGCGACGAAGTTGCCACCAGGCCGACGATGAAACCGGCAGGCACCTGCCACTGGATCTCGCGCAGCAGCAACAGGAACAGAGCGCCAATCGCTATAAACAATACCATGCCCTCGGCTGCACCGGCAACCTGTCTGCCAAGCAGCATATCAAGCCACTGGTAATGTGACTCGGCGGCAGCTCCTTGGGATTTAAGCATTCGCAGGGGCTCAACCATGGTGACCTGCCAGTCGAGATCCTTCAGGGCTCCGGTGTTGTCCATGCGCTGGGGCCAGGAAAGCTGGAGAACTGCAACACTGAGAACCACAGGATGCGCAGGAAATCCTCCCACTCCTCCGAAAAGCTTTTTACCGATGATCACCATGAAAAAACAGCCCGTCAGGATCAGCCACCAGGGAGCATTCACCGGCAGCATGAAGCCGAGCATCAGCGCAAAGAGGACGCTGCTCCAGTTCGAAGTGAGATCACGGGACGGAGCCAGCCGTTCGGCGACAAAATCGATAACCAGGGCGAAGCCGATACAGAGACCGAAAATCCGCAGTGAGGGCGCACCGAAATAATAGATACTGCCGATAATGGCCGGCAGCAAGGCGATCACCCACCGTTGATGGACCTGCGCCAGGCCTGTTCCCATTCGGCTGTGAGGACCCACGGCCACGTCAAGCATGGTTGAGTCCGTCGGGCCGGGTTGCTGGTACATTTTGATTTCTTTCATAGCATTTATTCTGCGCTCCAGACGTATCGTTCACCATGTGTCATTTCATGGTTGCAGAAGTGAAGAAGTTGGACAATGGGCCGCTGTGCAGGACACACATGAGCGCACAAGCCGCACTCGTGGCATGCTTCCGGGTGAAGTTTGCCGGTCGAATTAAACTGACCGAACTCAACCATCCGGTTAAGCAGATGTACCTGAATTTTTGCCGGACATACCCGGGTGCAGCGGCCGCAGAAGATGCAGGGGGCGATCGGATCGAATGGCGACAGATCTTGAGCGATAAGGTGGATGCCGCTGTTATAGGTAACCGGTGTCAGATCCGAATACTGGGCGATGCCTTTCATCGGTCCACCCACTACGGGCCGGACGAAATCTGAGACCTTCAATCCCTGGCTGGCGAGAATATGCCTGAGGGAACTTCCCAGAGCAAAACGGACGGTCACTGCTTTATCGATGGTTGGGCCGCTGATGGTGAGGCATTTTTGGATAAAGGGAGAAACACCATCCAGGGCATCGACCATGGCAAGGATATTTTCAATATCCTGGACGATAACGCCCCGGCTTATGTAGCTCTCTCTATTGGGAATCTGTCGGCCGATGAGCCGCGCCACGACCTCGCGCTCAATGCGCCCGGGGTAACTCCGCGGCACAGGGGCGATGTCGGCAAACTCCGAGAAACGATCTTCAGCCCAGGACTGCAGGTGAGCGGGAACCGTGAGCCAGATGGAGGCATCGGGCAGCAGGATGCGTATACGCCTGAGTCCTTCAGCCACTTTCTCCGCCTGCTGCTCAAGAAGCAGCTGGGAGGTGAGAATGGTCGGCTCCTCCTGAACACCGGTGATGATCACAGCTTCCAGCCGGGGAAGAGCGGTGATTTCACCGGTGCCGTAATCACGGCCGGACAGTGTCCAGGGTGCGTTGACGCCAGCTGTTCGAATCCTCTTAAGCGCTGCCCGCGGATCACCGGGAGCCACCGGGCCGTCAAACATCTCGCCGGCAGGTATTCCCTCGCCACCATCGTTTTCTATGACCACCGCAGGAGAGTGAACGCTCTGGGCGGTCCAGGTCGTGGCGATTTCCCTGACCCTGCCGCTGATGCTCGCCAAAGTAGAGTTGCCAAGTCGCGAACGTCCCACCACCTGCCCTCGACGGACGGTATCTCCAGCCTTCACCGTCGGCAGATAATGTATCCGTCCCGGATAATCCAGCGGTATGATGACTCGCTCCGGGTCTTCTATTTGCCGTATCTCAGGATCATAATCCGGTACGGTCGGCAGCGCCGCTCTGTTTCTGAACACATCGAATAATCTTTGCATGACAACGTTTTTAGCGTAAATGGCAAGCCGCGCAGAGCACCTCTCCGTCGGCCTGGGTGAATCGTTCCGGTGAATATTCAAGGTGACAGTTGGAACAATTTGTGTGGTAAACTTCCGAGAGCGAGCCGGGGGCATGGCACCCCAGACAGGAGTGATCTTCTATTTCCAGGTACTCGTCGTGGTCCATTATCGCAGGCGAATAGCCGTCATCATGACACTCGGTGCAGCTGTTCACAGAGGCTTCGCTCTGCTGGACCGCAGGATGACACTGCCGGCAGGAAAGCGCCTGATCGTCGCCGGCCTCCTGCTCATGACACTGGCTGCAATCGGTGCCGTGAATCTCCTTGAGTTCGGAGTGGCTGAATTCATCGGCCTCCACCTCCTCGCCATGACAGTCTTCACAGGTTACCGCCAAAGTCGCGCTGTAGAGCGGATGATGACAGACAGCGCAGGAATCGGCCATCAGCGCATGCGCTTTATGATCAAAAAGCACCGGTCCGGCGGTGTTGTGGAGGTATTTCCTGTCAGTTTCCGCCGATGATTGCGGCAACAGGTAGCCCAAGGCGACGGCAACGGCGGCGACAAGTGCCACTATCGTCAACGACCTTGTCCAGTTTCGGCGCGTGTGAAGATCACCACTCATGACTATCCCTTAAAATCAACCGTTCATTATCCTCGTCACTCATGGTGTACCAGCGGCATGAACGGCGGGTGCAGCTGATCAGTTTCAACCTCTTGGAATCGGAAATCGAGACATGTATGGCCGCAAGTTTGCAGCCATCCTGGATACAGGTCTGCCCTGGCTCGATCAGCGAAGTGAGGCAGTGCGGACAGCGCACATCGGCCAGTTCCTCGTCATCATCGACCTGCAGGGTACTCTCACGGTCCAGGACATTGAGATAAGCAGCGATCTTGCTGACACCAACCTCCCCCTGGTTGTTGACGATCTGGAAAACTGCTCGATCTCCCTCGTTGAGCCCGGTTCCGCAGTGAGGGCACCAGCAGTGCAGGTAGGTATTATGCTTGATATGAGATCGTTCCATCAATGGAGGGGAGTCCCAAACCTCTTCTTCCCAGCTTAGCGGTTTGTCGGAATCTTTCTTTGTCATCGTATGCTCCCTGATACAGTAAAGAATATGCAGATAAACTGCCTAAATGACAATCCCTGCCCCTGCAAATATCACCTTTTATTTTTTTCCGGATCTTCCAGATTATCTTATTTTATATGGTATTCCCATAAAAATCCTCTGCTGGTCGCAGAACGACTGTCACTTGTCGCTTCAACTCCTCTTGAACAAAGGAAAATATTAAGGATAATCTCAATGGATATTTTTTCTTCTCATTACCAAATTCGTAAGGTTGAGCATTTGTCTGCCAGGTAATGTCAACGAGCAGCGGAGCGGAAGAGATCTCTTCACGGAACGCCATGAACCCATTTCTGGGGGCCCCACTGCAGCCGTCCAGGCTGCTGGACACCCGAGAAAAGACCTCTCCCGCCCCCCGCTTAGTAGTTCAAGCTGATGTGAACGATACGTGTATTTCTGGTAGTCATCACATTTGACCCGGCACCACCGGGTGGTTCTCTGATTACCTAGAGTTTGAGCCAATCTCATACTGGTGCCTGGGAGGTGTATGAACAGGAGGCTGAGGACAAACCCGCCTTCTGCGTTGAAAAAACTCCCCATGCTCCATGTATTCGACATTCCCGGGGCCCGTTTGTACCCGCGTATCCCAAGCTCCACGGAGTTGATTCTTTTTAGTTCCTGGAATAATTATTGTTCGTTTGGTACAATCAGACCTGTGGGAGAGCGCTAAACACTCTTTTTACCAACTGTCTCTATAGTTTTTCGCATAAGGGTACCGAGACCTCACTCCTTTATTGGAATGCATATGAAGCTCCAGGTGGGCTGCGATTTTACCTTTGATATTAATGCAACAACACCATTCGTTTTCATGCTGCGCCCGCGCAGCGGAGCGCAGCAATGGGTAGAAAGAGAGGAGTTTGTCCTGGTTCCCGAGGTTCAGGTGCATCAATTCACCGATACCTTCGGCAACTACTGCCAGAGACTCCTCGCGCCAGTGGGACGTTTTACCATTCGAAGCTCGGCTACTGTCCATACAGCCGACCATATGGACCGGGCAGAGGGGGCGCCCTTTGTCGAAGTGCAGAACCTGCCGGATGATGTCCTTCAGTATCTTCTGCCCAGCCGCTATTGCGAGGTTGAACATTTCGGCGATCTGACATCATCGATTACTGCAGGACAGACCCCCGGTTACGACCAGGTTTCAGCCATTGAAAACTGGATACGCAGCGAGATGCATTACAGCTATGGCAATAGCGAAGCCATCGCCTCAGCAGATGAAGTGTGCTCGAGGAAAAGTGGGGTCTGTCGTGATTTTGCTCATCTTGGCATCGCTCTCTGCCGCAGCCTCGCCATTCCCGCGAGAATGGTGGCCGGCTATCGACACCAGCTGGAGCCAATGGATATGCACGCCTGGTTCGAGGCCTACGTGGCAGACCGCTGGTATACGTTTGACGCCACCCAGGAGAAGTTACAAAGCGGCTACATCACGATAGGCATAGGTCGCGATGCTGCCGATGTGGCCGTATACAACCAGTTTGGCCCCCCCATATACCCTATGAGCCAGCATGTCCGCGTCGAACGGATCAACGAGAGCTCCCAGTAGCCTGCTTTCATAGCTTTACCACCTGGCAGATTCCCCCCGGTAAGAAAAAGGCACTCAATTACAGATAGCAAAGGAACATTCAATGGAGACATTCAAGACCTACGACCCTGAAGCGTACTACGATGAACTGATCAATGTGGACGGCACTCCCCGGCCCGGCGCCAAGCTGCTGATCGACAAGATAGAATCTCTTCCTGAAGGCGATCTAACACTGCGTCAGAAGGAGGCGGAAGCACTTCTTCTCAAAATGGGGATCACCTTCAATGTCTATGGCCGGGAGGAGGGTACTGAAAAGATATTCCCCTTCGACCTCATCCCCAGAATCGTCTCGAAACAGGACTGGCAACAGATAGAATCAGGGCTGAAACAGCGCATTTATGCCCTCAACCTGTTTCTCCAGGATATCTACAACGACAAGAAGATTCTCAAGGACAAGGTTGTGCCCGAGGATCTTATTCTCTCAAGCAAAACCTACCGTCGCGAATGTGAAGGCTTCACACCGCCCCGGGGTATCTGGTGTCATGTAACCGGTACCGATCTGGTACGAGACAGCGATGGAGGTTTTTTCGTGCTGGAAGACAATCTCCGCTGCCCTTCGGGTGTCTCTTATGTTCTTGAAAACAGGCAGGTTCTTAAGCGGACTTTTCCCCAGGTCTTTCAAGCCTCACGGGTTCGGCCGGTAGATGAATACCCTGGTAAACTTCTGGAAATGCTTGAGTACCTCGCCGCCGACGGTATAGAGTCGCCGACAATCGGCGTACTCACCCCGGGGATCTACAACAGCGCGTACTTCGAACACTCCTTCCTCTCCCAACAGATGGGGGTCGAACTTGTCGAAGGAAGGGATCTTGTCGTCTCCGACGGTTTTGTACACATGCTGACCACTAAAGGGCTGCAGCGGGTGGATGTTCTCTATAGGCGAATAGATGACGACTTTATCGATCCCAGTGTTTTCCGCCCTGATTCACTGCTGGGCGTTAAAGGGCTTATCGATGTCTACAAGTCGGGGCGCATCGCCATGGCCAATGCCCCCGGCACCGGTATAGCCGATGACAAGGTAATCTATGCCTATGTGCCGGAAATCATCAAATACTATACCGGAGAAGAAGCCATACTGCCCAATGTGCCGACCTACATATGCGGAATAGAAAGTGACCGCCAGTATGTCCTCGCCCATCTAGATGAACTGGTGGTCAAAGCCGCCAACGAATCCGGCGGTTACGGCATGCTTATAGGCCCCCATGCAAGCAAGGAGGAACGGGCGGAATTTGCCAAGAAAATCGAAGCAGAACCACGCAACTACATGGCCCAGCCGACCATCTCACTCTCCCGGGTGCCCACCATCATTGACGGTAAGATCGAGGGCCGTCACGTCGATCTTCGCCCATACATACTTTATGGTGAAGACATTTACGTGCAACCTGGGGGGCTCACCCGCGTCGCCCTCACCAAGGGATCGCTGGTGGTCAACTCCTCCCAGGGCGGCGGCAGCAAGGATACCTGGGTAGTATAAACGATTTAATTCTCGGAGGACACAGTATGCTGAGCCGTGTGGCAAACTCAATTTATTGGATGAGCCGTTATATAGAGAGGGCTGAAAATGTGGCCCGTTTCATAAGCGTCAACCTCAACCTGTTGCTCGACATGCCGACAGAAGAGGGCAAACACTGGAAACCGCTGGTTATGACCACCGGCGACCACGAATTCTTTGAGAAGCAAGACCCCGAATACAGCCAGGATGCAGTCATACGCTTCCTTACCTTCGACAGGGACTACCCCAATTCTATCATCAGATGCCTGCTCGCCGCACGCGAAAACGCCAGGTCCATCCGGGAAATCATCTCATCGGAAATGTGGGAACATCTCAACAATTTCTATCTGGAGTTGACCAGTGAGCAAAGCGTACGCATGGCCTTCAAGGACCCGCACCGGTTTTTCAAGATTATTCAAATGCGCAGCCATCTCTTCACCGGTCTTATGGACTGTACCATGAGCCATGGCGAAGCCTGGAATTTTGCCCGCATCGGTATGATGATGGAGCGGGCGGACAAGACATCAAGAATCCTCGATGTCAAATATTTCATGCTGCTGCCGCAGGCCAGTCTGGTCAATGCACCCATCGATCATATCCAGTGGATGGCGGTGCTCAAATCAGCGAGCGCCTTTGAGATGTTCCGCAAACAGCACCACAACATCACCCCCCACAAGGTGGCCGATTTTCTCATCTTCGACAACCAGTTCCCCCGCTCAATCAAACACTGTATCAACAAGGCCAATATATGTCTTCACCGCATCACCGGCACCCCCCGGGGAGCTGCCATGAACCCTGTTGAAAAACGACTGGGGCGGATACTGGCGGACCTTGAATTCACCGACATTCAGGATGTAATAGACACCGGCATGCATGAATATCTCGATAACCTGCAGAACAGAATAAATGGGGTCGGGGCGGCTATCGGCACATCCTTTTTCAACATCATGCCTGACAGCACAAGCGCCAAACAGGAACAGTAGCTGCTATAAAACACTAGCTCGTCCAGCCCGACGATATTGCCCGTTGCCTCACGACAACGCCCTTATTCTCTTCAATCAAGGATACAACTCCAGTGGGAATACATATTTCGCTCTACCACAAAACCTCCTATACTTACGATCGACCAATCAACCTGGCTCCTCAGACCGTCAGGCTCCGTCCGGCTCCGCATTGCCGGACTCCAATTCTGAGCTACTCCATGAAGGTCAAACCGGAGGAGCACTTTCTCAACTGGCAGCAGGATCCTTTCAACAACTATCTCGGCCGCCTGGTCTTTGCCGAAAAGACAGAGGAATTCCATGTTGAAATCGACCTCGTCGCCGAGATGATCATCATCAATCCCTTCGATTTTTTTCTTGAACCGGACGCGGATACCTTCCCGTTCACCTACGAGTCCGAGCTCAAAGGTGATCTGGCGCCCTATCTCGCCAGAACCCCCCCCGGCGACATGCTTAAGCAGTTCATTGCTGAAATCGACACCGAAGAAAAGCAGACGATAGATTTTTTGGTGGCGCTCAATATCAAGCTCAGCAATACGGTGAACTACCTTATCCGTATGGAGCCCAACGTGCAGAGCTGTGAGGAAACGCTCCGACTCGGCAGCGGTTCATGCCGGGACTCCGCCTGGTTGCTGGTTAACATTCTCAGACATCTTGGCCTTGCCGCCCGCTTCGTCTCCGGCTACCTGGTCCAGCTGAAGCAGGATGTCAAATCGCTTGACGGACCTTCGGGTCCTGAAGAGGATTTCACCGACCTCCACGCCTGGACCGAGGTCTATATCCCCGGAGCCGGCTGGGTCGGTATGGATCCGACCTCAGGGCTCTTCGCAGGCGAAGGTCATATCCCCCTGGCCTGCTCACCCGAGCCGCAAAGCGCCGCACCGATAAGCGGAGCCTTGGATGAATGCGAGGTGGAGTTCAGTCACACTATGTCCGTCAAGCGCATTTTCGAGGCACCCCGTTCCACCAGACCCTACCCGGAAGAGATCTGGACTTCGATCGTCGAGTTGGGCAGGAGCGTCGACAAGGAACTTGTCGACCAGGACGTCAGGTTAAGCATGGGGGGGGAACCCACCTTCGTCTCTATTGATGATATGGAAGATGCCCAGTGGAATACCGATGCGCTGGGCCAGGAAAAGCAGGAGCTTGCCGAAATTCTCATCAAGAAACTGAAGAAGGAGTGGGCTCCCGGCGGTCTGCTCCATTATGGTCAGGGCAAGTGGTATCCAGGCGAATCCCTGCCGCGCTGGGCATTGGGATGTTACTGGCGCCGGGATGGGGTACCGGTGTGGATGGACAGTTCACTGCTGGCCGATGTTGCCAGGGACTATGGATATGGAATCGGCGAGGCAAAAATTTTCATCGAAACCCTGGCCTCGACTCTGGGAGTTGATCGCCGCTTCATTCGTGAAACCTACGAGGATATCTTTCACTATCTCAAAGAAGAACACACACTGCCGATAAACGTCGACCCCAGCGATCCAAAGCTCGAAGATCCAGAGAAACGAGCCAGAATGATGCGCTCCTTCGCCAAAGGCCTGGGTTCAATTACCGGCTATGTGCTGCCCCTGCAGCATGGCTCGTGGAAAAGCGGGCCCTGGCCCTTCAGGGGGGAGCATATGTTTCTTTTGCCGGGTGACTCGCCCGCCGGTCTGCGCCTGCCGCTCGACTCGCTGCCATGGGTGGCCGAGGAAGATCTGCCGGTACAGTTCAGCATGGATCCGCTGGCCGAACGCGGCCCCCTTCCCGGTTACCATGACGGGCAGCGTTCCGAGGCCGGAGAGGCACAGGAATTCGTCAGCGGCACTGTTCACGGCCAACCTCAGCCATACGCCGAGGTTCAGCCGGTCAAGGGGGAGTCGGCCGCCTGGGTAGTGAGGACAGCATTGTGCGTCCAGCCGCGCGAGGGCCGACTCTATGTGTTCATGCCGCCGATCACCTCTCTGGAGGGATATCTCGAGCTGATTGCCGCCATTGAGAAAACGGCAAAGGATGCGGAATTACCGGTGGTGATCGAGGGATACACGCCGCCAGCAGATCACCGGCTGGAGAGTCTCAAGGTAACGCCCGATCCAGGCGTTATCGAAGTCAACATCCAGCCCATGCACAGCTGGGAGCAGATGGTCGATCATACGACCAGACTCTACGATATCGCCCGTGAGTGCAGGCTCGGCACTGAGAAATTCATGGTGGACGGCCGTCACACCGGCACAGGGGGAGGCAACCACATCGTCGTCGGCGGCTCAATCCCCGCCGACAGCCCTTTTTTGCGCAGGCCCGATCTTTTACGCAGTTTCATCACCTTCTGGAACAATCACCCTTCCCTGTCATATCTGTTCTCGGGGCTTTTCATCGGCCCGACCTCCCAGCAGCCCCGTATCGACGAAGCCCGGCACGACAGCCTCTACGAACTCGAGATCGCCTTTGCCGAAGAAGATCGCCACTCGCAGTCGGGCACCCCCTGCCCTCCGTGGCTGGTAGACAGGCTTTACCGCAATCTTCTCGTCGATGTCAGCGGCAATACCCATCGGGCTGAATTCTGCATAGACAAGCTCTATTCTCCCGACAGCTCCTCCGGCCGCCTGGGTCTTCTTGAGTTCCGTGCCTTCGAGATGCCGCCCCATGCCCGCATGAGCCTTGCCCAGCAGCTGCTCCTGCGTATCTTTATCGCCTGGTTCTGGAGAACACCCTATCGTCAAGATCTCGTCCGCTGGGGCACTCGCCTCCATGACCGTTTCATGCTGCCCAGCTTTGTCGGCGACGATTTCGAAGACGTTCTCGCTATACTCAACCGCGCCGGCTATCCGCTTGCCATGGATTTTTTCCATCCCCATTTCGAGTTTCGCTTTCCCATCTACGGCCGAATTACGTTTCAGGGAATGGAACTTGAACTGCGACAGGCCCTGGAGCCGTGGCACGTCCTTGGAGAAGAGCCCGGCGGCGGCGGAACTACGCGCTATGTCGACTCCAGCGTTGAACGACTGCAGATAAAGGTCTCCGGAATGAGCGATGATCGCTACATAGTAACCTGCAACGGCAGGCGCGCCCCCCTGCAGCCAACAAGAACCACAGGCGTATTCGCCTGTGGCGTACGCTACCGCGCCTGGCAGCCTCCAGCCTGCCTCCACCCGACCATCGGCGTGCAGGCACCTCTGACCATTGATCTGTTCGATACATGGTCCAACCGGGCTGTCGGCGGTTGCGTCTATCATGTTGGCCATCCGGGCGGACGCAACTACGATGTGTTTCCGGTGAACTCCTATGAAGCCGAAGGCAGAAGGAACGCCCGTTTTATTCCAGGCGGACATACCCCCGGCAGACGCAGCATCATGCCAGCAGAAGAAAGCAATCGCCTTTTCCCCTACACCCTTGATTTACGCAGATGAAAGGATTACATAAGGCTCTGTTACGCATCACCTGAAAGACTTTTTGCCTGCGAGGTAGGCACGTGCATGATTGATACAGAGAAGTCCACCACAACATCACCACATACGTCCGGAGAATCTCTGTTTTCATCGATAGACTTTCCCCAGACGTCGTATAACGAAGCATTTAAATCTCCCGGACAACCGCACAATCACTGGCGACAGCTTATAACCGAACTGGACACCCTGGGCAGTAAGGCGCTGAACAGGTACCAGGAGCGCGCCAGACATATGCGGCATGAGGATGGCGCCACTGTCAATCCCTTTGACGACCCCTCGCAACGCAGCACATCCTGGAATCTCGATCCGATCCCGATGATACTTGGTGCTGCCGAGTGGAGTGACCTCGAAGCCGGACTTATACAGCGGGCTCACCTCCTGGAAAAAATACTCGCGGATGTCTACGGTGCCCAGAAGCTTTTGCAAAACGGTCAACTGCCCGTTGAACTGGTATTTTCCAACTCCAATTTTCTGCATGCGTGTCACAATATTGTCCCTCCGGGCAATCGCTTTCTGCCCTTCTATTCCGTCGATCTCTACAGGGCTGAGGACGGGCGATTCCGCATTTTTCGCGATCACGCCGACACCCCGACCGGCTTAGGATATGCTCTGGAAAATAGAGTAGTAATGTCACGCGTTTTCTCCGAACTGTACCATAAAACACCTACGCTCAGGCTGGCCCCTTTCTTTCGGACTTTCCATCGCCAGACCGTCAGCCGCACCATCCTGGGACACGAATCCCCGGCAATCGTCCTGCTCTCTCCGGGGCCGGATAGCCCCATTTATTTTGAGCATGCCTTTCTCTCGCGCTATCTGGGATATCCCCTGGTTGAACCCCAGGATTTGACCGTACGCAACGGCAAGGTATTTCTCAAAAAGCTCGCAGGACTCGAGCCGGTCGAAGCCATATTCAGACATATTCCCGATCTCTCCAGCGATCCCTTTGCCCTTCGGCGAGAGACATCCAAGGGGGTTGCCGGCCTGATCCAGGCATGCCGGGAAAACAGTGTCGAAATACTCAATCCCGTCGGCAGCGGATTTATCGACACCCCGGCACTTTCAACGCTTCTTCCCTCGCTCAGCACTACCCTGATGGGCCAGAAACTGCTGCTCGACAACCATCCCTCATGGTGGTGCGGCACCCCCGATGGCCTTGAACATGTGTTGCAGAATATCGACCAGCTTACTCTTTGCCATGCCTTCAATCACGCCACCATGGACGAACAGGCCGATGGTCAATTGCAACGAATTCGATCTTCACCCAGTCGCTATCTGGCATCTGCTCCGCTTGCCCCTTCCGTGGTACCGGGATGGGGCCATGAGGGAATGAACAGCAGCTATGTCCTGCTGCGGGTATTTGTCTGTGCCACCGACACCGGTTTTGCCGTTCTGCCCGGCGGTCTTGGAATAACAGCTGCCAAAACCACGACCCTCAGCGGCAACTCACCTGAAAACCAGAGCAGCAAAGATGTCTGGGTCCTGTCGGACAGACCGGTGGAACCTTTCAGCCTCATGGAGAGGTTCCATTCGGTGGCAGAATTCAAGCGCAGCAGCGACCTGCCCAGCAGGGTTGCCGACCATCTGCTCTGGCTGGGAAGGTATCTTGAGCGCACTGAAGGGCTGGTTCGCCTGTTGCGGCTGGTCTTCCGAAAAATTTCAGGTGAGGACCGGCCGCAGGATATACCTGAACTCCGCTTTCTCCTGAAGCTTCTCAGGGCGAAGACTATTATCCCGGCACTTCCCAAGGATAGCCCGGAAATTCCACTCTTTCAGGAGTTAGTCACTCACCTCAACAATGGCCTTGCCCGGAAAGACGGGGGCAACAGCGTGGCTTCACTGCTGAGACTCGTGCAGAACGCCGCTCACAAGGTGCGCGACCGTCTCTCGCTTGATTCTTCGCGGATTATCAACCACCTCGAAGAAATCGCCGACTCGACGGTTTACGACCCACTGGAGTTTCTCGATGAGACATTGTTTACTCTCAGCAGCTTCTCCGGACTTGCCATGGAAAGCATGACGCGCAGCCTCGGCTGGCGTTTTATGGATATCGGCCGACGTGTCGAGAGAGCCGTCAACCAGACCAGTCTGATCAGTATCGCTTTACCCCTGGTTTGCAGTGAACCGAGCAATACCCTGGAGGCTCTGCTTGAAATTTCTGACAGCACCATGACCTACAGGGCACGCTACCGCTCTGCCTTCCAACTTGCCCCGGTACTCGATCTCCTTCTGGTAGACGAGAGCAATCCCAAGTCACTGGCTTTTCAGCTTAGCAGGGTTATCACCCATATCGAACATCTGCCGCGTCAGAGTGAGAGAAGCTTCGCCCACCAGGAAGAACGCCTGGCCTTGAAAATGCTTACCGCCGTCCGTCTCCTCGAGCTCCATGAAGTTCATTGCCGGGAAGAAGACAATCGCAACGCTGAACTGGCCCAGGTTTTAAGCACCGTCTCGGCGGATCTCAAAGATTTTTCCCAGCATATCACCGGCCACTATCTTACCAGAGTGCAGACAACTCCTCACTTCGCCGTGATCACCGGTGAGCGTCAATAGATGAAATATTCAGTCAGCCATACAACCGGTTACACCTACTCCGAACCAGCCTCGCTTTCCCAGAACGAGTTGTTTCTCTACCCCCGGACTACCGCCTGCCAGAGCGTGCTGCAGCATACTCTGACAATAGTTCCAGAGCCGCAGTACCGTTCCAGAAGAACGGATTATTTCGGCAATACGGTGGAGCTTTTCATGCTCCAGCACCCCCATGACAAACTCGAGGTTTCCGCCACCAGCGTTGTCCTGACCACAAGCCCGATCACACCAGACCCTGGCCAGACCCCACCCTGGGAAGATGTGGCCAGGCGCCTTGCCGCAAACCATCAGCCGGGCGACTTCGAGGCGCTGCCCTACATGTTTGCCAGTCCATTGGTTTTTCTCAGTCCGGATGTCCAAGCCTACGCCAGGACATCGTTTACACCGGGAGCGCCACTGCTCGCGGGAGCGCTTGATCTGATGCAGAGGATTTTTGCCGAATTTGCCTATGACAAAACAGCAAGTACCATTGACACAACAGTGGAACAGGTGCTGGAGAACCGCAAAGGGGTCTGCCAGGATTTTGCCCATCTGGCCATCAGTTGTCTGCGCTCGCTCGGCCTTGCCGCACGATACGTCAGCGGTTACCTGGAAACCATTCCGGCACCGGGAAAACCCAAATTAATCGGCAGCGACGCCTCTCATGCCTGGGTTTCTGTTTTCGTCCCCGACGTTGGTTGGATTGATTTTGATCCCACCAATAATGTCATGATAGATCAGAGTCATATAACCCTGGCCTGGGGCCGCGATTACGGCGATGTAGCACCGGTCAAAGGTGTTGTCATGGGGGGTGGAAAACACAGGCTCTCCGTCAGCGTCGATGTCGCGGCACAAAACGGTGAGGCAACTTGATTTTGCTGGTCCTTTTTTACTCTCCTTCTCTCTGACGTCTCCCAATGCTCCGCCTCCCGTTTCAATAATTGATCCGGTGATTTCCCAATCCCTTCGAGACCTATGACAGCCGGTTGACCATACCCTCACCGAAGCAGTCGCTTCCCTCGCCTCCTTTTCTTTTCCCTTGGTGTCACCCACAACCCGGCGACATGTACCAAATCCGACAAATCCCCTTGACCTTTCCGCATTGGTTGTGTATCAATACTGTATCAATTCAGATCTATGAGGTTCGACATGGATATTTTCATCGACCGCGAGTCCGATACGCCCCTCTATATCCAGATACGGCAAAGCGTTATCTCTGCCATAGAGGCGGAAAAACTGGTGCCCGGCGACCGACTCCCCCCCGTGGCCCTTCTGGCTAAGGATCTCGGAGTGACACAGGCAACCGTAAGAAGAGCCCTGCACGACCTCTCCGAGAAAGGGTATGTAGAGAGTCACGTGGGGCGCGGCACCTTTGTCCGAACCGGTGAACCGCAACCGCTGGACGATGGCGCCGTAAGCGAACACGCTCGCGAGCAGTTTGCTCCCTTCGACGCTTCCACAGGTAAAGCTGCATTGCGCCCCATCGAGTTCGCCGCCAAACGATTGCGCGCCGGTGTTCGCCAGGCACTCGTTGATATCATGCCTCTGGCCCGCAAGCCCGGCATGATACAACTGACCCAGGGGGTACCCGACGGATCCCTGCTGCCGGAGAGTTTTCTCGAAGATATTACCCGTCAGACCCTCGCCCCAGGCTCAGTGCCTTTCATCGAGGCCACTCCGGAAACGGGCATGGAGGAACTGCGCAGTGCGATAGCCGACAGATACAGTGAAAGCGGCATGGATGTCGCTCCCGACCAGGTGCTTATCACCAACGGATCTCTCCAGGCGATTTCCCTTGTGGCCCAGGCCGCCCTCGAGCATCGTCCGGGAATAATTTGCGAAACCCCCTGCTTTCAAGGAATAGCCGACACCTTCTCCGCGCTCGGCCACTGGGTGGAAACGGTGCCCCGCACCACCGGCGGCCCCACCGTCGAACATCTCTACAACCACGCCGGCAAGCACATACTCTATCTCTGCCCCTATGCCCATAATCCCACAGGCACACATCTTTCCGCTGCAACCTCCGATGCGCTGTCCACCTGGGCAAAAAAGACGGATTCCGTCATCATCGCCGACGAGCTGTTCAAAGACCTGCATTTCACAGGCACGGCTCCCCCCAGTCTTTTCAAGACACTGGGTGATGAACGGACCATAGTGGTGAGTTCGCTGTCCAAAACAGTGATGACAGGTTTGCGGCTGGGCTGGCTGATCAGCTCTAGACAGAGAGTGCGCGAGCTGGCACAGCACAAACGCCTGACGGATCATTCCGCCCCGGCTCTCATTCAAGGACTGGCACTGACGCTTTTCACATCCGGCATCTACGACCAGCACACACAGAGGATGCGAGCTATCTATAAGGAGCGCATGGACACTCTGCTCGGTGCGCTGAGTCAGTTGATGCCCAAGGATGTGCACTGGAGCAAACCGACAGGAGGCTTTTCCCTCATGCTCGAGCTGCCGCCTGGGTATTCCAGTGTCGCCCTGCTGCTCGCAGCCATTGACAAAGGTGTTTCTTTCCTGCCGGGACCGTTGTTTGACATCGACCACCGCTATGTCCACGCCCTGCGGCTCAGCACTGCCTGGTCAGACAAGCATCAGATCAGGGAGGGGATCGAGCTTCTGGCCAGCGCCGTGGAGGAAATCCTGCGTCATCCGCCTGGCGATGCCGGCCTGAGCGGACTGGGCGCCTACCAATAGGGGCATCAACCAAGGCGCCCCCATGTACCGACCGAATTCTGAGACAACACCTGGTGCCTGGTCACACCTGAAAGGCTGACACCCTGCTATGAAGTACTCAATGTCGTGGGAATACGCGGGCACACTTCGCGCTCGCACCTGCATTGGAGGATGAAACAATGAACGAGTACCTGATGGAGATGGAACTGCGGGAAAAACGGCGGGAACTTCTTGAGGAAGCTGCGAGGCAACGCTTGCTCAGACTCCATGACCGAGCAGCCCGTCCGTCCATGCATCACCTCGTCTATCACAGACTCATGGCAATGGCCGGAAATCTGCTCATTGACTGGGGTGAGCGTCTGAAGAATCGCGCCGCAACGCTCGCCTCCATACAACTGAACAAATCCTGCAGGAACGGATAATGCACTCGAGCATCCGCTATGCCCGCTTAGTCTGTTTCATTGGTGTCGTTTGGCTTGCCGGGGCATCTCTTTTTCTTTCTTGTAGTCAGCTTGTTCTTATCCACAAGAATGACTCTTCCGCCATTATGACAAAGATCGAACCCCATTTTGCCGATAAAATAGATGGATCTGCGGGGAAGCTCGAAGAGACGAACAAGATCGCCAAAGAGCTCTTTAGCCTGTGGCGAAAATTCCGATATCTTTTTCGTGTGAATACAAACATTACCCTTTCCGGCATGGTGCCTGGAAATAATTGACGCAGAGCGCATTGCCGTCTCCGGGGTATACATTCCATCAATATAGAGATGGAGATTACTATGCTTTTGCCTGATGGCTATCGTTGCATCCTCAGTCATCATACACCGAGCCCGAATTCTTTACATCTGATGATAAAATCTGTCTGCATATAAAAACCCTTATCGGAACTGCTCCCAACAAACTCACGTCAATCAACTACCAATTACAGGCAACCCTACAATAATTCTTATAAACACTGCACCGTCAGCAAGCTGCATGGACGGGTTACTCACTATCATTGCATCCCAAGCGGCGCAATGAGGGCATATAGGAGAAAAACGCCTGTGAATGCCCCTGAGACCTTTTGAGGCCAAAACCCTAACTGCCCGGCAATGAAGAGACTTTTAAGTTTTATCCGGCACGGTCATAATTCTGGCCGCTAGCCAGCGGAGCTCAGCACAAATGGGCAGGTTTGTATCTCTGATGAAAAATACATCGCCGCATATCAGGAAACCACATTCTCGATACTTCCAACAACTGTCATGCCATGAAAACGTGCCGGATGCCACACTGTGCTATTGACGTGAGCATATGCACAATGTAGAGATACAGAAGTGATTTCAAGCGTGCGTCATCGTTTATCCCCAGAAAATCGGAGTCGCTTCCATGGCAAAGATATACCACTTAGCGCGAAGGGAAAAAACGATCAGAGAAATGATACACAATGGTCGTATAACCGAAAAAATCAGATCGCATTTGCAGGAAGCATACCGGCGCCATCAAGCTCTCTACCCTGAAATACCTGACACCGAGTTTATCAGACAGATGCTTACCTGGAAGCAAAAACTCACCCCCGGCCACCAGGAGCTACTGAAGGAAATTTTGAAATATGAAATACAGGAAGAAGAGTATCCCCACGGGATCCTAGATATCAAATTTACGGTGTAAGACCCTATGATCCGGCATTACGCCAGGATTTCTGCAATTTTCGCAAGTGTGCGGGGAGCCGATCCCTCGAAGTGATTGTTGACAAAGAGATAGGTTTCCACCTCACGGGACTGCAGGTCTGCCAGCATACCGGCAAGCTTTGCTATCTCCACATCCCTGGGAATAACAACCGTATCCCACTTCTTACCTGTCTTCTCCTCAATTTCGCATCTGTCTCCTCCCATCAAACGAATAACCGTCAGTGAACGGATATACTCACGCCATTTGTCATACACATCAAAAAGAGGCGGCATATAATAGCCTTGCAGGAAGACATGGTGAAGCCCCAGTTCCTCAATCAATGAGAAATAGGTCGTGTTGAGATAGTTTGGGTTGCGAATCTCCAGACAATAGCTGAAATCCTTTGGCAATCTGGCGGCAAAAGCCCCGAACTTTTCAGCAAACTCCCCCACTCCACCCATCTTCTGTTTATTGAGATATTCGAATTGGAACATCAGCGGGCCGATTTTGCCGGAAAGCGGCTCCAGCATGCCCAGAAACTTCTCCATCAGATCGTAGGAGAGAAAATGCGGATTAACTATCATTTTTCCGCCGGTGTCCTTTTTATAATGGTGCGTAAGGGTAAGAGAGTTGGGAACCTTGATACCAAAACGAAAACTTTCAGGCACCGACCCGGCATATTCACTGACAACCTTGTCTTTCGGCAAAACGACTTTATCACCGGCGAAGAGGCTCCAGAACCATTGATCCACCTCAACGGTACTGTACTTCCTGCTATACTCTGCGAGGTAATTCTCCGGTTTCGGTGCTGAATAGACCAGTCCCTGCCAGGAATCATACTTCCAACTGCATGTACCAATATGGATATTGTCTGTCTTCATGATGTTAACATTAAATCTGAAAACCGGTTTTCCCACCAGTTTTCAAGAATTGTATAAGGTTTTAGATGTTTTCAGCGACAACAGAAAGTATTGCGATTGAAATAAGAACGCCGCTCAGCCAGTTGTCAATTTGGCAGGTGGCGGCGCACCCTTCGTATATACGCTCAGTGTGGTCACTGTGATTACTATCAGGCCCATGCCGAAAATCTGCAGCCCGACCAGGTTCTCATTTAATACGAAGACGCCAAACAGCGATGCGGTGACCGGCTCGACCATTGCCACAATTGAGGCTACGGCCGGTGCGGTATGTTTCAGGCCGACGATATAGAGAATAAACGACAATCCCGCCCCGAACACACCCAGAGCTGCAAACAACGGCCAACTCGGCGTACTCAGGACTGCAAGGATCTGACCGGTATCTCCTGGCCAGATGAGGATGATAATGAGCGTAGCGAAAGCTATCACCAAAATCGCCTGCGGACTGCCGTACGGTGCCGCATACTTGAAGCCGAAGATAAATACCGCATACGACAGCCCGGAAAGCAGTCCGGCGCCGATGCCGATTGTTGTGATGCCGCCCACGCCAATGTCATAAATGCCTGTAAGCAAGACTATGCCGCACATCACCATTACGATCGCGGCCCATTTGAGCGGGGTAGATTTTTCAAGCTTGAGTGCGAATGAGGCGAGATAGACAAACACCGGTGCGCAGTACATCAGCGTCACCGCAACAGCGACGCTACCCTCGGCGATGCTGACGAAATAGAAGGCAAAGTTGCCGGCTACGCCAAGACCGGCGATTAACGACCAAAACCATAATCGGAGGTTTGCCAGTCCGCTGTTGCGCGGGCGCAAAGCTAGCCAGACGATGACAAATACCAGTCCGATCGCGCCCCGGTAGAACGACACTACGAACGCATCCCAGCCGTCGGCCATAAGGATACCGCCGATCCCGCCTGATAGCCCCCAAAATAAAGCTGCCAGCGCCACGAACACCGTACTCGCACGAATCATTTACTCTCCTTGTGTTTGGGGTACCTTGAAAAATGGCCTTTGATGAAATACTCAGAATTTAATGCGTCACACCCCTGGGTAACTACAGAACTCCTTTTTTGTACACGAGCCCTGAAATGAGCTCACATTAACCCTGTTTTTTCTTTTAAACATCCGGGAGGACTTTTGTATGAATGAAAAGATGTGTCGCTTTGCCAATACCGCTTATATGGCGATGGGTTGGGGATGGGTCATAGATATAGGTCTCAATGAGTATCTCAGCCATTATATCCTGTCTGAGACGATGAGAATGATAACCAGCAGGAATCACAATGGTACCCTTGACCCCACTTTTTTGCGTGTCCACCCACCATGGTTTTTCATATGCGGTGAGTCCTAGGACGACAGGTCTACTCTCATCACCGACTTTCACAGTGATTTTTTCTGGATATTCTCTGTACCATTTCGTGCTTTAATCTCCATCATATCCACAAACTCCAGTGCCGGGTAACCGGGAAGCTTCAGCGAGTCCGGGTGAGCACAGCACAGGTTGTTATGCGCCTGGTTATCATACATACTCTAATGGTTGTAATCTTCTTGATGCCCAGAACCGTAGAGTACAAAACTGAGTGATACTATTTGTTGTGCTGTTAATAATGGCTTATGCTGAAAGAACATAAGCGTTGCCATACTCCCATTCATCAGCATGAAAAACAGCCAACCTGTTCTATTATTTTTGGCTAGCAGATAACTTCCTAATAAGAATCCGACCATGACTCCCATTTCCAAAACCTGAGAGATTGTCGTGACCCCTCCATAATCGTACAAACTGCAACTCACACCTAAAGCTATAGAACCATATGTGAAGGATGAAGCAACTCTGTCAAATAATTTATTTGGTGTTGCAGACTTTCGATACACTGTATATACGCCTAAAAACATGGATGGAACTCCACCAGCTTCTATTGAAGCAGCGATCCAGTATGCCTGGAGGTATCAAAATATTTTCTATATGGAATCATCCAGGTAACACACGACAAAATCCATACTAAACTGCCAAGTATCGTTAAGATGTCCCCATTTTTAATGCCTGATGCAATGAATATTGCTCCCGACATACAAAATCCGATCAAAGCAAAGAGTTCAAGTTTCCAATCTTTTTCATATTTTTTTGGGATTTTCGAATCTTTAAAGTCAATACCTTCATTACTTTTCGTCATATGTGTATATTATTGTTACGTTAAAAGTTTATTCCAAGGTTCTCTTCCACACTGCATTTGTCACCCCTATGCCAGATATGTTACCGAACCTGAACAGCTGAGTTTCAGCGAGTCCGAATGGCAGGCTGTGACCTGGTGCTACGGCTTCTGTCAGGTGTTTTTGTTTTGTATTTTCGATGACTTCTAAGTTTTGAAAATAGAAGTGAATATCGTAGCCCATGAGCACCATGACCTGTACAGTACCAAAAAGCACATTCATATACCAACTGCGGACAGAGTTGAGCGGAGGCCTGCCATCTTTTGCAGCACAACACACCTCTATCTACTTATTTTCACAACTCAAAATATCACCTACCCCAGGCAGAGCGCCTTAATCAGCGGTTCGGGTTTTTGGTTCCGCTGAATGAACATGCCGGCGCAGATATTCAATCACTTCTCGGTCAAGCGGAAATTGGCCCGGCCATTTTCGGGTGGGTGACCGCTCTCCCGAGAATTTCGTTCCTGGTATGACCACCTGCAGACCGAAGGGGGTCAGCACTTCGACGGCGTTCTCGCCGGCCACCTCATGGTTGCCGTCCAGCTTGAGGGCCGCGGTACCCGAATTGATGATCAGCTTGCGGTTGGCAAGCCGTTCTTCCCGGCGTGGAGAACAGACGCTACGGCAGAAGCCACAGACGGTATAGTAGAACCAGTCGGGATCATGGACTGCCTGGCGATAGTTGGAAAAATTATTGTCGATGGCCTGCATCTGGGGGTCAATCTTTTGCAGGCTAATGCACAGTGCATCAATTTCCTGCTTTTCTTCGGGCAGCTGGTGACCGAGCCGATAGGGGCTCCAGTTGGACCACGTCGTGGATTTTGCCAATCCCTCATAGCCGGTGCAGCCGATCCAGCAACAGGTGTTGGGGCGCTTGCTTGATATGGTTTCAGTAACACCTGCAACCTTAACTTGGAGTGACGCCTGAGGGTGGATCATTTCCACGGGACAGACCAGACTGCACATCTTGCAACGGTCGCAAGGATGTTCTTCATCAGGAATGGGCATGTCTGGCGTCAAGGTGGCGGAGGTCAGCACACTCCCGAGTTCTACCAGCGCCCCATGTTCTTGCGTCAGTATATTGCCACTCCAGCCCAAGCGTCCAACCCCCGCTGCCAGGGCTGCATAGCGGTGAGAGAAATCTGGATGAAACGCAGTCATCTCCGTCACGTCGTCAGCGCCTTCCTCAGGCCTATAATTGTTGTTAATATCGACGTTGACGACTTCGTACCCTTCTGATAGTAGTTTCTCGGTAAGCGCATCGCCGATCGCATAAAGCGTCTGAGCAATGGCTTTTCGATTTTCGCAGTGGGGCCGCCAACTCTTTTTGCAGATGAAGTCCTGTGCAATTTCCAGATCAAGTGGAACGGCAAAAGAAATAACCGAGTTCGCAGAAGGCAGAAGGTAGCGCGGATCCGCGGAAGGAGGACCGTCAGCAAGACGATCTCCTGTGGTTATACCAACCACGTCGGCACCCATGCTCACCGCCAGGGATTTCAATCTCGTTTCCGCAGAACCCATAGTAACACCTCCTTCAAAATGCTTCTTAATCGAATGATTGAACCGTGCGACGCGCTTTTTGGTGTCCGCCCATTGAGATATTATGCCTTTTTATTCATTATCTCTGTGAACTGAAGCAGGTGAAAATGCCGGCAAACAGACGGCTATATACTCAGCCCCATTATCATCAGGAGTGCTATATTGGACCCACTCATCGGCCTCAATAATTAGTGCTTCACCAGCATGGATATCCATTTCCTGTGTTGCCGTTTTTACACGTAACATTCCTTTTAATACAACTGTATATTCATTAAATTCTGGTTTCTGGCCTGGTTCCTCCCACCCTTGAGGGCTTGACATTCGAGCTATACTTACATCTGATGTATAAGAATTGACTCGACCAATATATTCTTCAATTACCTTTGGCTTATTGCCAACAGCTTGTATAATCGTTGGTTTCTCTATCTTTAAGGGCATAGTCATTTCTCCATTTTTCCATACCATTCAGGGTAACCGGTCAAGTTGCTCACCCCCCAGGCTCTCACAGAATCGCACGAGACTATTGCTTCACTGGAATTTCTCCTTTAGCATCGAAACGACAGGTTCCCACGTTGCTCATGAAAGCCCCCAACCGCCCCACGCCGCCTCTATACCGGTCACCGAACGGCAGGAGACAAATGTACTTCCTGGCTTTTCCTACTCATTCACGACCATCGTTTTTTACCACAGCTGCAGGCTGCTTGACCCCCAATCCTGTAATCCGAGCCCGAAGAGCCCTCCTTCATCTTTCATAAACGTGGCGTGGCACACGCGAGCTGCAGCGAATTCGGCAGAGCGAAGCGCACTCAAGCGACTGGTTATATTTATTATTCTGGTTTTGTGTTTTTTTTATTCGTTAATAATTTGTTGAGGTTTTCAAAAGGCGTGTAGCTCGTCGTTTTGCTTTTATCATTATCAGAATTGTGGGTTGGCAGCCATTCGGCATCCAAGCTGCGGGAGTGCTCATTGTCGTGACAATAGATACATAACAGCTCCCAGTTGCTCCCGTCAGGAGGGTTGTTTTTATAATTATGATCTTTGTGATGGACCGTCAACTCTCGGAGTTTTTTTCCTGAAAAATCACGTCCGCAGCTTGCGCAAACCCACGGCAGAATTTTCAAAGCTTTATTTCGGTAATCATCATTTTTCATAGCATTCATTCTGTACAAATTGTATCGCTTGAGGGTACCTTGAATAATAGGGATTTTCGCTCAAGGTCGAGGCGTGGCAGGAAATTTTACCGGAGGCATATACTTAATATTCCGAGGATAAAATTTCCTGACACAACGAAGAGATTGAGTGAAAAGGCCATTTTTCAAGGTGGCCTTGAGTTCATCTGCACTGCGGATACGCAGCACAAAAGCGCCAGGCGATTAACATGCTATCTGGTTCCTTCATAGATAAAATCGTCAAATACTGTCTCACTATCAGCCTTTGTCCAAACACCAACAGTGCCGGCACCAGAAATATTCGCATCCTTCAAATCGATATACTTTTTACCGTTTAGGGAAACCGTAATCTCATCTGCGGCGAACTCTACCCTGAGAGTATTCCATTCATTCTGAGGTACTGGAGCATCTACATATGTTATTGTTTTCCGGATCCCTTTTTCTACATAATACAAAGAAACATTATTTTCTAATGCATTCGCTCTTGCCACATAATACTGGTTCCCATCTTTAAAGCGCCAGACTAATCCACCCGCTCGGTCAACGTTGCCTGACAGCGTTTTGAATTTCACTTCGACAACTCCTTCGGATAAAGAAACCCCGGGAATAACACACCAGGGAAACGTTCCCCTGCCCGATTGCCTCAAAACGTTAGGGCTACTTGGAGCCGTGTTCTCTGGAATAACCATCCACTTGGGATTGCCTTTTCCGGTTATACCACAACGCCATTCATTGGGAGCCATGTTTGGTTGCTCTTTATCAAAATCGACGTGCTCACCATAGACGCTGAAGAGTGGGAAAAAAGTGAAAACCAGTATGGCAGTGAATGATTTCAAACTTACCCATTTCATCTCTCCCCTCCCTTTATAATTGGTTACACTGCGCGTTACATAAAGATGCTAAGCATTATCTGGACCACCGAACACCTAAAAAGCACGTTAATTTTCATCGAGTGACATTTCGCCCGGCTCACGCGCCGGTTTGTAACCGTAAAGCAGCAAGAAATCAGTCGATGTGGTACTGAGACTGCCTTCATGCTTACGTTCAAAGCCAAGGCTTTCCATACGCCCCACCAAGCGCTCTTGCGCGATAACATATATCAGCCGCTTTGAGGTTGGAGGTTAAAGCACCAGTATCTAACGTAAATTCCGGCAAGTACTGATATCTATGAATCCACATACTAATCAACGCATCATTTAAGGCGATTGCAGGACATGTTCACTGCAAAATCAAGACAATTCACCGCACCCTACAATAGATAGCAGCCTGTTGCGGAAAACAGACCACGATTAATAGATAAGTAGTAATTTTGTTGTATGATTTCGGTATCATTTCTACCAGAAAAAACGTGGCCCCTATTATTGTATTATTGCCTGGCCGTGTTCGACGCCTTTCAGGCATGAAAGCGATGCAACATTTATATTCTCTTTTCCGTGTTGGATTATATACAAATGCCCGGGAGAACACCTATAAAAGGTAAATGTTGCACCGCAACATTTATTTTCTTGACTCCTTCTCATCGATGGATATATTTGAAGAAAGGGAAATGATGCCGCCCACCCCGGCTACCGGCAGGTCCATAATGCCGTCAGTCAACGGAGCATAATTCCGGCGGTTTGATACATGACCGGGTGTTTTGGCCCGATTACAAATGACAAGGAGAAAACAATGGATTCAACTCAATTTCTCAAGCAGACAATGGGATTCCAGAAGACGGTATTCGAAAACACGTTCAATGCCATGGCGGTCTCTCAGGATCAGACCGAAAAGATGATCAACAGCTATCTCGACCAGCTTCCCTGGGTTACGGAGGAAAGCAAAAAATCAATGCAGACCTCGGTCGATCTCGCCAAGAAAGCCCGGGACGATTTCAAAAAAGCCGTTGAAGACGGTTATGATAAATTTGAGGAGCTGCTCGAGAAGAAGTAGCATTTTCCGAATGAATGATTTTTACTCCGGCCTTTTCAACTGGAACAGGGCGCTGGCGGCCCAGATGTCTTCGTATCGCTTTCTCACTGAAGGGGTGTACCAGTATAACAGCGAGTTTATCAACCCCCTGATGACGGCGGCAACGCTGTTTTATCAGCTCGAGGCGGGAAAGGTACTGCAGCGCGACCCGCTGGAAAGTGCCGATGGATACGCCAGGCTCCTGGCCTTCAATAACGATCTGATGAGCCGCTACGGCAGCGGATGCATGGAGATCATGTCGACGTTTCTTCAAAAAGAAATTGAGGGTTTTCTATCAGCATGGCCGACCATGCTGCAGGAAGTTGACGGCGAAGGAGCCGCCGCCTTCTTTGAGAAGCAGGAGGAAACATTCAGGCGAGTGGTGCGAGACTATCCCCGGGCAATACGTGATATCGAGGGGGAGTTCGGCTTTCACTTCGAAAATCATCCGCAAAGCCTGGTTGGAGAGACGGATAGGTTCGAGCTTCGCCAAATCACCCCAACGGCCGAAGGTGTCGAAACAGATGACCGGTTGAAGCCGATTTTGATCATCCCGCCCTTCGTGCTCGGCGCCAACATCCTCGCCTTTCTGCCGCAGCAGCAAAAAAGCTATGCGCACACTTTCGCCAACAAGGGAATACCCACGTATATCCGGCTGATGAAAGACATTCACAGCACTCCGGCCGTGCAGACCATGAGCATGGAGAATGATGTCGAGGATATACGGTTTTTTTCCAAGAAGCTTCTAGAAAAACATGGCCGCAGGATTACCCTGAACGGCTATTGTCAGGGTGGATTCTCCTCGGTGTGCGCGCTGTTGACCGGCAGGCTCGACGGGCTTGTCGATGCCCTGATCACCTGTGTTGCACCAATGGACGGCACAAGAAGCCAGGGCTTGGGTGATTTTCTGCGTGATCTGCCTCCAGTGTTCAATGACCTCGACTACGGCACCAAGACACTTGCAAACGGCAACAGAATCGCCGACGGCAATCTCATGGGGTGGATCTACAAACTGAAAAGTATAGAAAACTCCGGCCCGCTGCTGGCGATGTTTCGCGATATTATGATGCTTGACCCGCGGCAAGGTCGTCCGAAAGAGATCAATAAAACCGTTGCCGCCCTCAATTACTGGCTGCAGAACGAGCGTTCCGACCTGCCGCTCGCCGTAACTGAAATGAGTTTTGCCTCCTACAATCATCCGATCACGGAAGACGGTACGCTGCCGGTCTCCATTTTCGGCAAGAAACTCAATTTCAAGGCACTCAGGGAGAAAAACATCCCCTGGCTGCTCTGTTATGGTGAAAGCGATGATCTGGTGGAAAAGGAGGTGGCGCTTGCTCCCCTGGACCATGTTGAGGCAGAGGTAACGCCGTTCCCCAAAGGCCACGTTGCCATTGCCACTTCCTGGTCACATCCCGACTCTGCGTGCGCACTTGATTCCATCTTCGGCAAAGGAAATTATCGCGGCCCGGTACGCTTCCACCTCGACCTGAGTGATACCCCTGTCGACCGATAGCTGCTCGTGCACTTACGGTCATCATGCTGCCCAAGCACCAAAGAGCAGCGGCCTGGCGCCAAGGAGTATGCAGGACGCACACCCGGATATTTCACGAGTTGAGATGGTCTGCTCATCGAGGAAACCTGTTACTGGCTATTCTTTAGTATTCCAATAACAGAAGCGACGAAGGATAGCAGGCTATATCGACTCGCCCGAAGGGTGAAAATGGACTGAACTTACAGTGTATTCGCTTTGTCCAAACTGTTCATCAACAATTACCTCGAGATTGTCTTTAACAATTTGATATTTAATGCTATATCTAACACTCCGTCCATTTTTCATGAGATGTTCGGGCTGAGGAGGATGTTTCAAAACCAGCTTCTATGGATCCAGATCTCCTCTTCGAGATCCTTCTTTTCCGCTTTGATCTGCAGGTAGAGCGAGGCGTTCTGTATGGCCAGCCCGCACTGCCTGGCAATGGAGGTGAGAAGGGTCAGGTCGTCGTCTTCGACTACCCGTTTTTCGTTACTGTATAATCCCATGACACCGATGACGGCACCTTTTACCGTGATCGGAAGGTGCAGCATGGTGATTATCCCTTCTTCCTGGCGTTCCTTTTTGTAGTCGATATCGTAGCTTGCCACATCATCGATTATTTCGCACTGATTCTTGATCACCGTTTTGATCCGTTTTGAGCTGACAGGGCCCTTGCTGAGATACTTCTTGCTTAACCCGTGGCTCGCCACAAGACGCAACTGATTTGATCCACTTTCGTAGAGCCGGATGGTAACGCCAAGCAGGTCGAGGGTTTTGGCGATTTCCTCGGTCATCAGCAGGAGGACCTCTTTTATCTCGATTGATGAACTGAGATGTTCGGAAACTCTGGTCAGCAGCTTGAGCTCGCGTTCCTGCCTGTAGGACTGATGCGCCCGCACGATGGCAATACCGCCATAGTCGGCCAGTGCACGCAGGAAAGCGACGTCGAGTTCAGAAAAATCTCGCTTTTCGGCAGTGTAGAGCGCCAGAATTCCGATGGGATCTTTTTCGGCGATTACCGGGACAACCAGCAGGGAGGCGATGCCCTCCTGCTTTTTCTGTTCGTGGTTTTCCAGTCTGGGGTCCGTTGTTGCGTCTTTTGCCATGAGATACCCGCCTTTTTTGAGGATATCCTGGGTGACGTCACGGCCTTTCGCGGGGCCGGTGTGGATATAGTTGTCAGAGAGTCCGACTTGGGCAGCCGGGTAGAACAGGCCGTCCCTGTCACGCCTGCTTCTGATCAGGAAAAGAGAACACGCCTTGGCATCCATCTCTTCAACGGCGCTTTCGACGATGAGGTCGAGTATTTCCTGTTTCTGCGAGGTGTTCTGGATCGATTTGATGATGGTGCAGAAGGTTCTGAAATAGTCGTCGCTTTTCGTTGTCATGAGAAGGTCTCTGGGTGGATGGTGAAGTCACGCTGCTCAGTTATCACGGTTGCCGAGCCACTCGGCAATCCGCGGGGCAAACTCTCTCTGGCACTTCGAGCTTACATATATACCGATATGACCGGTATCAAAACAGACATCTTCCCTGTCCTCGGAACCGATCATGGAGGTGAAAACATCGCATGATTCCGGCGGTACAAGGTGATCGTACTTGCCGTAAAAATTGATGACCGGCATGGTGATCTTCTTGAGGTCGACTCGTTCGCCGTCTATCTGCAGTTTGGACTGGATAAGGAGATTCTGTTTGAAACAGTCGGTGATAAACTGTTTGAAGGTGGCTGCCGGTACATCCGGGCTGTCGAAAATCCACTTTTCCATACGGATGAAGTTCTCGACAAAGGTTTTATTGTCCATGTTCTGGAAAAAACTGACATATTTGTCAATCATCAAGCGGGCCGGATTGAGCAAGAGGAATCCCAGGTTCATGATATCTCCAGGCATATTGGCATAAACGTCACCCAGGATCTCGGCATCGGTATTTTTCATCCAGATATTGAGCAAGCCCTTGTCTGTGTCGAAATTGGTGGGAGTGACCGTGGTCACCAGATTACGCACCCGTTCCGGGTGCAGGGCACTGTAGATGATGGAGAATACGCCGCCCATGCAGATTCCCATGATGTTGATTTTTTGGCTTCCGCACTCATCGGAGATAAAGTTGACTATATTGTGGATGTAGCCATTGACGTGGTCGCCAATCGTGACGAACTGGTCTTTTCGGGTGGGATAGCCCCAGTCGATCATATAGACCTCGACGCCCTGGTCGAGCAGGTTCTCGATCACACTCCGTTTCGGTTGAAGGTCAAGCATGGTTTCCCGGTTGATAAGAGCGTAAATCACCAGCAGCGGTGTCTTGACCCGCTGCTTTTCCGGTTTGTAATGCTTGAGCTTGACCCGGTCTTCTTCATATACGACGCTATGCGGGGTGGAGGCGATTTCGGTATCGAGTTCGCCGGTGAGTACGGTGGAGGCACGCTTGAGTCTGCTACTGGTATCCCGGCGGCTTTCATCGATACTCTTGAGGATAAGATCGACTGGTATTTTTACCTGGTTCATGAACGGCCTCCTCTTACTGCAGGATGTTCAGGTGAACTGTCAGGAGGTGTTGTCCTTTTCCAGCATCTCCACTTTGCGGCTCAGTTCCCGTATCTTCTTTTTCATGGTGTAGAGTTCTTTGTAGACTTCATCCATATCACTGTTAGTCGGTATCTGCAGATCCTTGAGGAAGGTATTGGTGAGTTCCTGCTTGATTCTTTTATACTCTGCCAGTGAGCCGATGGTATTGTTGAGCACATCGGTATACTCGCTGGATTTGAGCAGCTGCATATACTGCCCTTCAAGGACTTTGATCCAGTCTCCGTAAAGCTCCTTGGAGTCGGTGGAAATCTCGCCGCTCTCCACCATCTGTTTGATTTTTTTCTGCATCAGCTGCTGGCTTTTCTCGAGAGGGAGGATGAGCAGATAGAGAAATTCAGCAAGATGAGAGCAAAATATATTTGACTTATCGGTGAATTCGGCAAAGTGTTCGTGCAATTCACGAGGCAGGCCGATTTTGGGGATATGGAGGTACTTCTGCAGTTCGGTACGGTAGAATTCCCGGAACGACTCGAAGGTGGTGTGATCGATGGTGCTGTAATGATGTGTATTGGTGTGCTGCGTTGCCGCAGCCAGACTCCGTACCAGTTCCGTCTGAAATTCCGTGAAATTTTCGAGCGACTCCTCGGTGGCCTGGGTGATCGTCTCGGCCAGGGTGGATGCGTTTTTGAAGATCTCATCCTGATTCTGCGGAGCCATCATCAGCTGGAAGAAAGAAATGTAGGTGTTCCAGGTATTCTCCCAGGATCTGTAGGCTCTGTACTTGTCGTCCTCCCCGGCAGCGGAATCGCTTTGGGAATCGGTCTTGGCCGCTGCGGCGGAAAACGGCTGTTCCTGGTTGCCGACGTCCTGCCAGAATTTTACTGCCGTTTCCGTCCAGTTTTGAAAGAGCTTGGAAAAATCGGCGCTGAACTGGTCGTTTTCTGCCATTGTTTGATCCTGTCGCCGTGAGAAGAGGACTGCTATTTTTTCTTCTTGTTGCTGCCCTGCTTGAATGTATCTGAGAATATATTCACTGACTCCATATCTTTGAAGGTCTTTTCTGCAAAACTTGCGAAATCCGCCCCAATATCAAGATAGGCATTGAACTGATCATCCATGGTCTTTCTGTAGACAAGGTAGTTCTCGATGGTTTTCTCCAGGTATTTCTCGAAGAAATCATGGAGCAGGTTTTCCCCGTATTGGATAGAAAGGTGAAGCAGGGACACCGGCAGGAGAGACTGGTTCTTCTTGGCCTTTTCCATGATGATCTGGGTGAGGACAAGGGCTGTCATATCCTCGCCGCTCTCGACATCCTGCACGTCGACCCGGTACCCTTTCTTGATCAGTTCCGAGACGTCCTTGATGGTGATGTACTTGCTTTCTTTGGTATTGTAGAGCCTGCGGTTGGGGTATTTCTTGATGAGTATTTTACTGTCCACGTACGCTCCTTTTTTTTTGGCGCCACGGCGATGAAATTAGCTCGGTTGCCGGAAGTCCCCCTGGAAGAGATCAAATTGATCCCCAAGTATTCCTGTAAGCTAATGTTACAGCGCAACATAGTGACTGTCAACGGAGTGCGTGATAAAAGCACAACCTTGCAGTTTTTCTCTGCTTTACTCTTTTCCTGGGTTTCTGCACAATTACTGCAAGAGTGCTCTGCGCATATTGCAGTGCAACATAATAGGTGTTGACAAAGGTTCAATTGTTCCTTTCAATGAGGGGAAAAGTTTCGTGCCGGATATGCTGGCCGGATACCCTTGAAAACATCTGCGGAGACGTGTCCGTACGCTATTCGCCAGGCACTGGCAGGCGGGGAAAGGGTCTACAAGTGGAGGGAAAAATGATTGCCGGGAAACAATTGAAGGAGATTCTGGGACTGCAGCGAGCCGTGGTCGGAGGAGCATTGACGACGCTGGTGCAACTGCAGAAAAGCAATGATGCGATGGTCCGGTCCGTTGCCAGGAGATGGCTCCGGGCGCCGGAGAAAGACATGGATGCCGGTATCTTCTGGTCGGAGAGTTGTCTGCAGGCCGGTGAGTATTTCAGGGAAGCGGTCGATGGCGGCTACAGCATGCTCACAGAGGCGATAACTGCAGAGCCCAAACCGGACAAGCCAAAACCCCCTCCTTCAAAAAGCACGATGAGCCGTGGAGCAAAGCAGTCGGCGCCGAGGAAAAAGACCTCACCCGGCGCCTCGAAGTCCAGCTCAGCGAAAAAGACGGCGGCACCGTCGAGCGCAAAGAAAACGGTGAAAAAGCCGCAGTCCTCGAAAAAAACCGGGAGTGCTTCAGGTACCGGCAATGCGGGCGACGCCAAAGCCCCCTCAAGCGAGTAAGGGAGGCGGTATTTCGCCCCCCTTTTGGAAAAGCTTTGACCGGAATGGGTGGTGCAGACGGCAAGGTATAGTTATTGGCTCTGCTCGCGATCTTGCCGGCTATACAATAACCGGATCTTCCGTCTAAAGCGTACTTTGCTTCCGTTTGGTATTGAAGTATGCAGCTGCATACTGTGGATTCAACTCTTTCTCCGGTTATGCCATCTCCCGACACTCCGGACTTGCAACCACTACCGCGCTTGTCCTGGATTGCGGCCTTCACCACAGTTACGGCCGGTAGTGTGTGAACTTGGTTACCCTGCGATAGCCACCCGACCCCCACTACTGTCCAACAAACGGTTCAGATCTTGGCTCTCCTCGCTCTCAAGATCTAACCTTATTCATTATGTTTGGACTTCAATTGCGCCTTCCATGTATTTTACCGCGCTACCAGAGATAAGAACTCGGCCACCCTTCAGCTCACAAGTCAATTTTCCACCTCTTGGAGAAATCTGCTTTGCGCTGAACGCTGTCTTTCCCAACTTTTCTGACCAATACGGAGCAAGTTGTGTGTACGCAGAACCGGTTACAGGATCTTCGGGAATTCCATATTTAGGGGCAAAGAACCTTGCGACAAAATCTTGCTCTAACGAAGGGGCAGTGACTATAACACCACGAAGGTCAAGCTTCTCAAGATAACTATGATTTGGTTTTATGATTGATACTTCATCTTCACCCCCAAACACTGCTAAAAAATCTTCATTCCTGTATAACTCCAATGGCGCTCTTCCTAAACCCTTGATAATTTCTTCAGAAATTTCACATTTCTCTGGTATCTGAGCCGGAAAATCTAAAGTTAACATTTCATTTGTTCTTGTGACGGACAGCGCCCCTGACAAACAGTCGAAGATGATGGTGTCGCCCCCGTATCCCAGCAATTCAAACAGGACAAAAGCCGATGCCAGCGTTGCATGACCGCATAGCTTAACTTCCTTGTTCGGAGTAAACCATCGAATATGGAATCTGTCATTTGCAGGTACAAAGAACGCCGTTTCGGCAAGATTGTTTTCCTCAGCTATTGCTTGCATTGTTTTATCGGGCAGCCATTCTTTTAGCGGCACAATTGCAGCCGGGTTGCCTTCGAATGTCTTTTCCGCGAACGCATCTATTTGATAAATTTTTAGTTTCATCTGGTTACCTCAAAAACATAATGCGGAGCTAACCGGCAACCGACGTTGAGATGGAGGTCACTGAATCTTGTACGAATTTTATTCTGCCGATTCATTTCACTACCGCAAGCTTAAGGTTGTCCATGTTACGCGTTTGGTTGACCGAATTATCTTTTTTTAGATTTTATATAAATTCTATTTCTGTCTCTTTTTCCGATCGCGATTACAAGCACAAAAAGCTCATTATCAATGACTTCATAAACGAGTCGATAGCCACTTGCTCGGAGTTTTATTTTGTAGTGATTTTCAAAACCAGACAGTTTAGAAGATGGAACATGCGGCTTTTCCAATCTTTCTACCAACTTCTTCTTGAATTGTGATTGCATTGAGTTATCAAGTTTCTTCCACTCCTTCAGCGCTGTAGGCAAGAACTTGAGCTTATAATTCATCGGGGTTTACCTCAACCGCTGAAGATTTTTCATGTTGGCGCTCTTTTACGAGTAAACCTAGTTGATAGTCTTCGATTTGTTCCAACATTAACTCATATGTCTCAGCGGGGATCAAGTAAGCAGTTGGTTTGTTATGGTTGAGGATGGCTATAGGTTCACCTTCTGATTGCTCAATAAGGGATGAAGGATTCTTCTTCAACTCTGATATGCTTGCTGAACACCTTGCCAGTACAGATTCCATTATTATCACCTCGCATTGAAATTATTATTACAGTCATAATATAGGTCATAGATATGGTCATAACAAGTTGTTTTTCTTTAAAGGGTATTGCGGTAGGACGGCCAGTTACCCGACCGCCCCCTCTCGCAGGTCCCTGCGTGCGGTTTTCCCGCATAAGGCTCTTCAGTATTGTTCGCTTCGTACAAGAGCATTTTCAGCTCCAATACCCTATTATCAGTGATCGCGGTACACGAAACTTCTTGAGCAATTCATCGAAACCATGCCAGCTGTAACTCTTACGCTGACTACGCCGGTTCAGCCATTTGAAGACAATGTGGCACGCATGATGGTAAAAGGAACTCAGCATGTCATTATTGCCGGATACGCCATAGTAGTTGAAATGCCCAGGTAACTTGGCACTGAAACTATCCATGATATCTACCATATCTGATGCATAGCGTTCCAATTTAATGCACTTCGTGATCGCCGCCAAAGCAAGGCGGAACTTTGTCTTGGCTGTACGCATTTTCACCAGGGGTTTCATCTTCCTACTCAAACCCCATCGAAATTCAAACCCGAGAAAGACAAAGGATTTTCCGCCCTTGGGCTTAAAACTGGTGAATCTGATTGCGCGAGTCTTTTCTTCAGACAATTCCAGGTGAAATTTTCTCAGACGTTTGTCCATGACCCGCATAAATTTCTCCAAATCGCTGAGGTACTGAAAACAACACACATGTCGAGTGGCCCGAGGGAACCTCCCCCTCAGGCTCTCACAAAACCGGACGTGAACGTCTCCGCTCATCCGGCTCCTATCGTTCAGCCGATGCGTACAGTAATCTTCAATGAGCAAACAGATACGGCTGTTTTTCGCAATGCGGTCTAACCAGTACGTTGCTCGTCTTCGGTGATTCCGTAATCGCTTGTATTTCCTTGTCGCCCACATTACGAGGCGACGATCAAGACATCTTAGGGTCGGGTTAAGAGCTGATTTATAATAGCGACCGTAATAGTTGATCCAGCTCTGAATGGTCGAATTGAACATGTAAGCAAGATCTTCAAGTTCTTTGTCGCTACGTAAAGACCAGTTCCAATCACGCGATTTCTGCCGAATGGCTTTTGCCGCTCTATTGCTGATTGCTGGGGTAAAGTTGATAAAATGCCTTCCCTACCTATTCTTCGAACGACGAGTAGGAAAAGTGTACCACAGGAAATCAAAACTCACCTGCGGAAACTCCTCTTGGCGATCATCATCTTTGCAGTAGACGATCTTCGTCTTATCTGGATGAAGCTCTAACCCCACCTCTTTCATACGGGCTTCGAGATAATGCTTCAATCGATGAGCTTGAGCTAACATTGGGCAGTGGCGCACTGCATCATCTGCATATCGTTCAAACGGCACCTCCTGGTATTCCCGAGATAACCATTTGTCGAATGCATAGTGCAGGAAAAGATTCGCAAGCAGAGGATTCAAAGCTTGCCATACGCCTCAGCAAGCGGCCTTGACTATGGCGTACATCAGCTAGCTTGAAGGATAGTGCTTTAGCATCCCAGGCAAAATTACCATTGGTAGGTTTTCGAATTTTGTCTGTCTCTCCTGGTTCCAGCTCATGCCTGAACAACTCTCTGTAGGCCGTAGTTCGTTCGGTTTCGTCATGTCCAATATCGTTACATAGGAACCATCCGCGGGGAACTGATAAAGTTTCACACAGCGACGTGAGAAAATCAGCCTCCTCGGCTTTTTCAAAAAAAGGTAATCTGTTTCCGGGGTAAGGAGATTATAGCTGAGGATTGTACGTTATTCGGAAAAGAAAATGCGACGTGCCATAGCTTGCAATGCATACGAATTCGCATCACCTGCAGTTGACATTGTATCGAGCAGGCTGTATAAATATTTCCATTTTCAAGTGATCTACTCTCCTCGAAAAGAAGAAAAAAGAAGTGAAGAGAAGATGTGTCTCCTTTTCGGGGAAACTTCCTTTTTTATCCAGGAGTTGAAATTGGCCGAAATCACGACGATTCCCAAAGTTCCCTCCCATGTCGAGGGACTCGATGAGGTACTGGAAGGTGGTCTCCCCCTGGGCAGGACCGCCATGGTCTACGGCGCCGCCGGTACGGGCAAGACGGTGCTTGGAGTGCAGTTCATCTACAAAACCGCTCTGGCCGGCACCCCCGGCATAATTGTGTCCTTCGAGGAAAGCGCTGACGCCTTGAAACAGAACGCGAATTCCCTGGGGTGGAATCTTGCCGAACTCGAGCAGCTGAACACGCTTGCCATTCTCACTCCGCAGATCGACTTTCAGGCCGTAGTCTCGGGCTCCTTCACGCTGAGCGGCCTGCTGGCGATGCTCCAGGAACGAAGCCGGACGCTTGGGGCCAGGCATATCCTCATCGACGGCATAGACGCAATGCTGCGCCTGCTGCCGGATGCATCTTCACAGCGCAACGAACTGCTCCGTTTCCATAACTGGTTTGTCGAACAGGGCATGACGGCCATTATGAACACCAAGATGCATGCGAAGCTACCCGAGACCCCCGAATTTCCCTTCCTGGAATATGCTGCGGATGTGGTCATCCACCTCTCCGTATCCAGGAACGATCCACAGCCATCTCGAAGGTTGCAGGTTGTTAAATACCGGGGCTCCGGGTTCAAACGCAGCTCTTTTCCCTACACGGTGGTGCCTCGCTACGGCATTACCGTCATTCCCATTTCCATGCAACGGGTAATCAAGAATTCAGGTGAACGGCGGGTGCCCACCGGCCACGCTGAACTGGACCGCATGTCCGGCGGAGGGCTCGTGAAAGGCCACTCATTGCTCATAGCCGGTCCTTCGGGAGTCGGCAAGACCCTGTTCGTCTCACTGTTCGCCGAAGCCGCCTGCACACGAGGCGAAAAGGTGCTGCTGCTCAGTTTCGAAGAAGGTGTCGGGCAGATCGTCGCCTCAACGGCGTCGGCCGGCATCGACCTGCAGTCCCATATCGACTCCGGGAACCTCAGACTCATCACCCATCTGCCGGAGACCGCCGGCCTGGAGACCCATCTCTACCACCATGTCCAGGAGCTGCGGAGTTTCAGCCCCGACCACGTAATCGTCGACTCCATCACTCCCATCGGCAGGATGGCCGATCAACGGGCGGTGTTCGAATATATCCTCCGCCTGGTTGCCCTTTGCCGGCAGATGGGCGCAACCTGTATTCTCACCAGGCAGGTGGCCAGCTTTAGTCTCGAGGATACCCTCAAGGACATCGAGTTCGTCTCCCAGCTCGACATGATACTATCGCTCATCTACATCCAGGAGAGCGACGCGGTCGACCGGGCCCTGCTGGTCTTGAAAACCCGGGGGTCTGGACATTCCAACAGGTTCCACCGTTATACCATCTCCGATGACGGCATCAGGTTTTTGCCGCTAGCGGGCAGGAGACCTGAAAAAGAGACATTTGACGGACAGCCCATAGCAGAAGAATGAACGACACGACAACTGACATTCCAACACGGGATCAAGGCTATACCCTGCGGCTGTTTTATGCCGGGGACGAACCGAACAGCTCCCGGGCGCGCGCAAACCTGCAGGTATATATACGTAAGCGATTCGACGACAGCTTCAGCTGGGAGGAGATAGACGTGCTCGAGACTCCCGCCATCGCCCTGCAGGAAAACATTCTGGTGACTCCGACCCTGGAGATCTTCGCAGCCGGATCTTCCTCGCGTGTCCTTGTATTCGGCAGTCTCGACAATAAGGACATTCTCGACTCGATCCTTCCGCGGGTAGACGATCATGCGCGACAACGATGATATAGGCGACCTGCGCCGCAGGCTGGCAGAAAGCCAAGCCATGTGCGAAGCCCTGCGCAAGGGCGAGGTCGATGCGGTAATCGGTGAAGAATCGGTCGCCATTCTGCGGATGCTGGAGGCCGAACGCAAGCTTGGCGAACAGCGCCGGGATCTCGAACGCAACAACGCCGAGCTGAGCCAGGCCTATGCGGCCTTGGAAAAGCGCACCAAGGAGCTGGAACGCGCCAACGAGGAGCTGAAAAGCTTCAGTTACGCCGTTTCCCATGATCTGCGCAGTCCCCTGCGCGCCATCCAGTCTTTCATTACCTTGCTGCAAAAGCGCCACAGCGACAAGCTCGACGGCGAGGCCGCCGAGTTCGTCGGACGGATCGGTGAGGCGACCCTGACCATGAACGAACTCATCCAGGAGACTCTCGAGTTGTCGCTGATGAGCAGGATTGAGCTGGTGCGCTCCACCGTGGATCTCAGCGCCATGGCACGCGAAATACTAACGCCCCTCCAGGAGGCCGAACCGGAACGCCAGACTGAGATCATCATCGAACCGCACATGATCACCGAAGCAAGCGAGAAAATGGTAAGACGCGTTCTGGAAAACCTGCTCGTCAATGCCTGGAAATATACAGGCGAAGAGCAGGTTACCAGCATCTTCTTCGGAAGGGAAACCCAGCAGGAGCAACCGGTTTTCGTGGTACGAGACAACGGTGCCGGCTTCAATATGGAACAGGCAGACCGGCTGTTCACACCCTTTCAGCGGCTGCACTCCGATACCGATTTCGAGGGCACAGGCATAGGGCTGACCATCGTTCAACGCATCGTGCACCGGCACGGCGGCAGAATCTGGGGTGAAAGTGGTGACGACGGTGGGGCAAGCTTCTATTTCACCTTCGCCTGAAAACATCGTACCCGTCCGCTACCGGTTTTCCATGAAAGAGCACTACTAATACACCGTGGGGTAGACCACCAGGTGCCGTTGCGGCTCAGAGCCGACACTGTTCGACACCAGGCCGCGATCGGTGATCATGCGGTGCTGAATCTTGCGCAGTGCCTACTTTCTTGCAGGCAGGGCCACTTCGACCGCTTACTCTTCTACCTGATCAATTGCCGTTTTGGTTTCCACAACCACCTGGCGCAGTTCGCCGAGCGCCACCGCATGGCCACCGGGGTCGGGCCACGCTAAGGGTCAGTATTTACGAAATCATCCCCCGCATAGAATGGGCAAAAACGCTCATATAAAGATTTTTAAGGTCAAAAGCGGCAATATATGTTTCAGCTTCCTCTCTGAGTTGGAAGCCTTCACCGGCTTCTTTGACTTTACGTCCTTTGACTCGGAGCCTCAAGTTCTGTTGAATATTGTCAACGAAAGATTTTTCGCCAACAGCTATGCTTTCCCTCCACCAGAATTGCCTGCGAACATCATTTTGCAGTGATTCGGTAACGCATTCGCAATGAGATTTCTGATAAGATTCATAATTTAAAAACCCCGACAGCTCAACAAGTTTCCCATAGGCAATTATCGCACATTTTCTACGAGGTTTCTGAATCTCATTATAACCGCCAAATTCCCATTCCGATGGATGAGAAACGACACCGGCCCGCACCATGTTCAGGTCAATGTATACACAGTCAACGAAGCAGGTGCTGCT
>JGI12210J13797_10191166_pt1 | contig 95938 bp, 90 predicted proteins | sample ElkSlonscriptome_3_FD_13797 | JGI IMG/M metagenome (IMG submission 13797) | reverse complement strand
CCTTGAGCTGGTTCATGCGGGCTCTGAATGAGCCGATCGCCCGGATGGCGAATGAAGAAGATAACTGTTCGGGACGGTTCTGGGAGGGTCGATTCAAGTGCCAAGCTTTGCTGGAGCCGCAAGCGGTTGTTTCTGCCATGGCAGCATAGGCTAAGGGGTGCGTGCGGTTTTCGCGCAGCGAAAGAAGCGCGTGCGACGTGCCGTCATGCGTGTTGACCTCAACCCGGCTCGCGCCAAAATGGCGGATACCCTGGAGGAATCGGACCATACATCAATAAAATCCAGGCTCAAATCACGAGAATCTGTTGTCGGAAACAAATCCAAACTGAGCAATGCTGGGCTCAAGCCGGTGGCCGGCCTGGATGCCGAGGCACTGCTTGATATGACGGAAATCAGCTACATCGAGTTGGTCCAGTGGACCGGGGAGCAGCTCCATCCGATGAAGCGCGGCAAGCTGATTCCCCGGTCCGACCAGGGAGAGAAACCGCCGCAGGTTGTTTTGCAGCTATCAGAACACTCTGACCGCTGGCTCAGGCAGGTTCGGGGTACCGAATCCAAGTACTACCGAGCTATCGGCTCGGCCGAAGCGCTGATGGCAAAAGCGGCTGAAATCGGACAGCGCTGGATGCAGGGCGTTTCCGGCGAGCGGGCTTGGATGATTCTTCGGTCACAAACCGAGTAGCAGTGTTCTTTTCAGTTCACGGCTCACCGGCCAAGTGCTGGTGATTCGGCGCGTCTGCGAATCAAACTTTGGGCCAGAATCCCAGCTTTTCCCGTGGATTGGATAATTATCGCTCCTTCGAGCAACGGCTGCTGCCCCCAAAGGAAGCCGTATTCAAAACATCAGAAGCGCGCTAGGTCGTCCTATGACTGCCTGGATGTCCTTCGTTACTTTAGGGAGAGAAACCGCCGCAGGTTGTTTTGCAGCTATCAGAACACTCTGACCGCTGGCTCAGGCAGGTTCGGGGTACCGAATCCAAGTACCACCGAGCTATCGGCTCGGCCGAAGCCTTGATGGCCAAGGCCGCCGAACTTGGGCAGCGTTGGATGCAAGGGGTTTCGGGGGAGCGGGCCTGGATAATTCTTCGGTCGCAGACCGAATAGCTCAATCCCAATTCAGAAACCCGTCTCGCCAGTCGCCCGACTGGCGAGTTGGCGTGCGCCTTTGGCGGCAAAAAGCCGTTCTTCAAACTTCTGACACGTTACTCGGCCTTGGGAAGGACGACGCAAACGACGTCAGGTCGCTATTCCGTGCCGGCATCACACGGCATACGAAGAGTTTTCAGTTTCTGGATGTCCTTTGTGTCGCCGGATTGCTTGGGTGTCCAACTCTGTTTTGATACGAACACTTTTCGGTTTGTGGATGTCCTTTGTTGTTGAAATAAGAAAACGGCCCGTTCGCGTCCAGGAAATTGGCTCAATTGCGTGGGTGTCCAAATGCTCGATCACCGGCTTTGGCCGGCGCACTGGGTGTCCAACTCTTGGTGGAGCGAACAACGCCCGACTAGGCCGGGCGTTTCGTGTATCGAACAGTTTTGTGGCTGTCCTTGATTACCTTCCTTTTTGATTTTTCCTGCTGCGTAGCGATGGCAACAATCGGAATGACTCAATTGCATGGGTGTCCCGCATCATCACTTGCCGCATCATCATGCCCCACATCATCGGTCAGTGGGCGACTGAACAGCGATTCTTGAAACCGGAGATAGTTCAGCATGCCATAGGCCTAGATGACCAGAAACGCCGCCTCTAAAGACGCCATCGACAATGCACGGCCCTTCTTTAGCTACATCAACTTGCGTCAGTTGACTCTCATTTAAGTCCAGCCAGACACCAAGGAACCACTCATCGCGATTTGAAGTCAAATTAATCCTTTGGTCCTCGAATTCAATTACACACCACCCTCGGACGGTAACAAAACTACGGTGATACTTTTCGGGCGTTGCCATCAGTTGCACCAATGAAATCTGCAACGGTGACGCTAAGACCCTGCTGTAGATAATCCGATAGTATTTCTCTGCATATGGGAACAAAAAAATCGCAAGAAGTGTTCCAATTGCTATAAATCGAATGGCTGATCTCGACCTAAAATCAAATAAATTGAAGGTATCTCTGCCCATCTTTTAGTTCACTCGCCTCATGGGTGTAGAACTTCTTCAAGTGTACCTAGATACTCTTGTGTGTTGTCCGTATTGAGCCTGGTAACACCACCTCGTCCAATGATATATAGAATCCCATCAAAATTTAGGTCTCTTTCACTTGCCCAAGGTGGTCCATGTTGGGTGGGGTGTGTGTGGTAAGCACTGTGTGCGTGAAGTGGCCTAGGCCCTAAATTTATTGACCTCTTTCCGCCCGAAGGAACGCGTCTCGAAAAAATAGCGGGCTTGCCAACAATATCTCTGAAGAGCTTTCTAACTCCTTTCGGTTTAATATTCCACCCACCTTGTTCGCGATAATACTCAGTGTCGGCAAAAGTTGAGAACCATGCATCACGAAAGGCTTTGCGTACGCCTGGATAAGACAAAGGACCATCTGGATCGACTTCGCCATGCACGACCCCCGGTGGAAGTTCAACTTCTTCATCCTGATTAAGAATATTTTTCGAATCGGATGCTCTAAAAGTACTCGCCGCAAAACTCATGGCCGCAGTAACCGCCCCATTTGCGAATTTACCCCCTGTCAGCTCCGAGGTGGTGCCACCAACGATCGCTACCGCTGTGGTCTGAATATAGATGTCATCAGAAAATCCTAGAGCAATCGGAGTAACGAGGGCACCGGAACCAGCCGACGCAAACCCATGACCAAATCGGCCACCCGAGATGGAAGACCCCACGCCGCCCACGGTGCCGATCGCAGCCACGCTGGCCGCGAATCCCGCTTCACTCAGTTTTGTACCTAGAAAATCCCCCTTCGCCCAAGTCGCGGACTCAAAGTAGGCACCAACGCCCTGGAAAGCCGCCGCGGTAAAGGCCCCAGCCAACGCACCCCGCCCTGTCCCCGTGCTCAGATAGCCTGACGTGTACCCCACGGCTGCAAATCCAAGCCCCTTGTTAACATAAAGCGCCCAATACTGCTGCGTAGCGACAGCAACAATCGAAATAGCGACGGCAGCTACTTCCCGCCAGCTCAGATACCCACTGGGATCGGTATAGATGAGCGGGTTGTTGTGGACGTATGTGTATCGGTTGAGGGTCCCCGTGTCCTCCATAAACGGGTCAGCTTGCAGGAACCGGCCCAAGGTGGGGTCGTAGATCCTCCCGTTCATATGGATCAGCCCAAACTCATCCAGGTGCTCGTGGCCGGTATAACCTCTGGGTGTGATGTCGAGCATGGCGTGGACCCAGCTTGGCCAGGTGCTGTGATCGTTGAGGTCCCATTGATTCCAGACGTCGTTTGCCAGTGCCGGGTTGCGCCGGGCACCCCAGGCATCAAAGCTCATCCGCGCCACGACGTCTCCAAAGCCGTTGGAGTAGGCCACGATCGAGCCCAAGTGATCCATGTGCTGGTAGCGCAGTTCGTTGATATCGCCCGGGTTGATCAGCTCTAGAGCGATGCCGGCGACCGGCCGTCGGGCGGTGTTGTACTGCGGTTCGCCGCCGGGTGCGATCGGTCCTGTGTAGACGAACTCGACCCCGCCGACGTAGTGAATGCGCTCAACCACGCTGCCGCCTTCGCGCTTGCGCTGGAGGAAGCGCGCGCGATCCGGGCCGTAGTGGAAGTCGCTGGACTGGATGCCTTGCTGGGTAGTGCGCCAGACCTGGTTCAGTTTGTTGAACGCAGTGTAGTCCAGGCGGCGATCGGGCTCGCCGTTGAGGCTGTCCTGGGTCATATTGCCATTGGCATCGTATTCAAACGTGCGCGAGCCGCCGGTTTCAGTCACCTGGGTGACCGCGTGCGGACCCGCGTTGGCCCCATAGATGTAGTGACTCTGACCCGCGCAGTCGCCGCCCGTGTTGAACACGTCCGACTTGCACTGAATATTGCCCACCGCGTCATAGCGCAGGTGCTGATTGAGGGTCCAGCCGTTGTGATCGCTCAAGACGGTTAACGCGGGACACCCAGACAGTCGAGCCATTATCCTAGCCCAAAATAGGTAATTTTCCTATGGCCTCGGTCGGGCACATTGCGGACACTGTCCCCATGACTTACGCCAGATCACAGAGATAAAGCAACCCCTGTTCTGTAATTTCTCTCATCCCTTCATCGGCACTATTGCTTAATTGTCAGGTAGACCCGTCCGGTCTCCCATTCGTCAGAGATTTCCATAGCAACCGCTGAGACTAGTCTCAGGCAGCTGGCCTCGTTTGGGAACAGCGTCGCCACTCTCGTCCGGCGCTTGAGCTCTTTGTTCAAGCGCTCCACCATGCTGCTGGTCCGGATTCGTTTTCTATGGGCGTCGGGGAAGCTGAACACGCTCAGAGCTTCCGGGATGGCTTCAACGGCCCACTCAGCCAGTCGTGGCGCGATGTCTTGATAGGCCTTGACCAACAGGTCGAGCTGACGTTCCGCCTCCTGTCGTGTGGGCGCATTGAACACACCGCGAATGGCCTCAGCGACCTCACGCTTCAGCGCCTGGCGAGGCACGTATTTCTGGGCGTTCTGCTGCACATGGAACTGGCACCGCTGCCACGGCACCGACGGGAATACGGCCTTACGGGCGGCCTTGAGGCCCGCATGGGCGTCGGAGATGAACAGCTCGGTCCCATGCAAGCCGCGATCCTTCAGGCCCACCAGGAACTTGCGCCAGTCCACCTCTTGTTCAGACAGCGCCACCGATACCCCCAGCACACTGCGCTTACCGAGATGGTCGACCCCAATGGCCAGGAGGATCGCGCAGTCGACAACCTGGCCACCATGGCGAACCTTCTCATAACGCGCGTCGAGATAGACGTAGGGCATGGCCTCAAGCGGGCGTTCGCGCCAGGCTGAGAGGGTCTCATCCAGCGCCTGGGCCGCCCGGCTGACCTCGCTGGAGCTGACTTCGATCCCACACAACTCCTGAGTCAGGTTGGCCATTTTCCGGGTTGACACGCCCTGAACGTAGGCCTCAGCCAGTGCAAGACGCAGCGCGCGTTCAGACTTCAGGCCCTTTTCCAGACAGCTTGGATAGAAGTCACTGGCACGGGTCTGCGGAACGTTCAGATCCAGTTCGCCAACCCGGGTGCGAAGCCGCTTCGGCTTGAAGCCGTTGGCATAGCCCTGGCGCTGCTCAGAGCGCTCGTAGGGCGCGGCCTGAAGATGCCGGCTCCGCTCCACTTTCATCATCTCGTTGAGCAGCACTTCCAGCGCCTAGCTCATCCCGTCAAATCCTTCCTCGGCCAGCAGTTCAAAGCCTCGATCAAGCGCGCTATCCTCTACTTGGTAGGTCATCGGTCGATTCCTCTTCGTCTGCGTCATCAAACATCCAACGAAAGGATAAGCCGGTGACCTACCTCTAATCAAAGTCACACAAATTACAGAACAGATGGTGCACTAACCGAAGTGGCAGCAGTTTCAAGTAGATTTGAAACAATTTCCTGGTCCGCTTCCAGGGAACAGCTATCACCAGCGGCGAACAAAGACGTTGGCGCTGCAACAGCGAATAAATCCCCCAGCTTTAGCCTGAGCATGTTGTCAGGCTAAAGCGCCCTCCTGCTTACCTTGGCGAAGACCATCAATGACTCCATTAAACGTTTGATCGCTAGGTTCGACCTCTGGAATGACACGTTCAATACGATGTGTTTTCGTAATTTGGCCTCCAGTACAATATGAACGATTCGGCACACCCGGGGTATAGCAACTAAGGCAGTCAGGTCGTGGCTTTGCCTGGAAAAGCCGGGCGCAGCTGACTCTTGCTTTGGAATGACAATGCGATGAAACGCGACGAACAACCCATCATCGGTGAATCGCCGGCCTTCCTTGGCGTGCTGGAGGACGTTTCGCGTGCCGCACCGCTTGATCGCCCGGTGCTGATTGTCGGGGAGCGCGGCACCGGCAAGGAGTTGATTGCCGAGCGCCTGCATTTCCTCTCGGGCCGCTGGGGCGGGCCGCTGGTCAAGGTCAACTGCGCGGCGATCAGCGAGACGCTGCTGGAGTCGGAACTGTTCGGCCATGAAGTCGGCGCCTTCACCGATGCCTCTTCACAGCGCCAAGGAAGGTTCGAGCGCGCCCATGGTGGCACGCTCTTTCTCGATGAGCTGGCGACCACGGCAAGCAACGTTCAGGAAAAGATCCTGCGCGTGATCGAGTACGGACAGTTCGAACGACTTGGCGGCAGCCGCACGCTCGAAGTCGATGTCAGACTGGTCGGCGCGACCAACGTCGACCTGCCCCAACTGGCGACGGCCGGGAGGTTTCGAGCCGACCTTCTCGATCGCTTGGCCTTCGACGTCATCACCCTGCCCCCCCTGCGCGAGCGGCGTGACGATATCCTGCCCCTGGCCGAACACTTTGCCATCCGAATGACGCGTGAAATGGGTCGCGAGGTCTTCTCAGGCTTCACTTCGACATCGATCGAACGCATGCTCAGCCATCCCTGGCCGGGCAATGTGCGGCAGCTCAAGAACGTGATCGAGCGCGCCGTGTATCGTCACGATGAGGGCGAATCCGAGGTGGGCAATCTGGAATTCGATCCCTTCGAGTCGCCCTGGCGCCCGCGCTCCGATGAGCCCGCCCAGGCCACGAGGGAACCCAACCCGTCGCAACCTTCGCTCAGGGCGCTGCCCGAAGATTTGCGAGCGCATCTGGACGAGATCGAGAAAGACTGCGTGCTGACGGCATTGGATCAAACGCGGGGGCAACAGAAGATTGCGGCGACACGGCTGGGCCTGACCTACGATCAGCTGCGCGGTATCCTGCGCAAACACGATATCAAGCCGCGCGCTCGTTGATGGCCGGACGCGCGGCCTCATTCTCCCGATCGGCCTCAAAACGATTGCAATTTCTTGTGGCCCGTCTTTCCTTCAATAATTCCAGGAGCACCGCATGAAGGCTTCCGACCTGGTGATTCGAGCCCTGGAGCGGGAGGGTGTTCGCTACATCTTCGCGGTTCCCGGCGAAGAGAATATCGATTTGCTCGAATCCATTCGAACCTCGTCGATCGAACTGATTCTGACGCGCCATGAGCAGGGCGCCGGTTTCATGGCAGCGACCTACGGTCGCCTCACCGGGGAGCCGGGCGTGTGCATGTCCACGCTCGGTCCGGGTGCCACAAACCTGGTCACGCCGGCCGCCTATGCGCAGCTCGGTGCGATGCCGATGCTGATGATTACGGGCCAGAAACCGATCAAAAAATCCAAGCAGGCACGCTTTCAGATCATCGACGTGGTGGATCTGATGCAGCCGGTGACCAAGTTCGCTCGGCAGATCGTCAACGGCAACACCATCGCGCCGCTGGTCCGCGAAGCGATGCGGCTTGCAACTCAGGAGCGTCCTGGTGCGGTGCATCTTGAACTGCCCGAGGACATTGCCCAGGAACAGACCAACGGTGTGATCCTGGAGCCGGTCGGAAGCCGGCGCCCGGATGCCTCGGAGCACGCCATTCGAGACGCGATCGTGATGATCGAACAGGCACGCCACCCCCTGCTGCTGATCGGTGCCGGCGCCAATCGCAAGAACACCAGCCGTGCCCTGAGCGACTTTGTTGAAAGGACCGGCATTCCTTTCGTCAACACCCAGATGGGCAAAGGCGTCATTGATGAGCGCAATCGGCACTTTATCGGGACGGCTGCACTCTCGTCCGATGACTTCGTCCACGAGGCCATCAACCGAGCCGATCTGATCATTAATGTCGGCCACGATGTGATCGAAAAACCACCGTTTTTCATGCGCCATGGCGGCGCTCATCTCATACACATCAATTTTCAGCCGGCCGAAGTCGATGAGGTCTATTTTCCGCAGCTCAACGTAGTTGGCGACATCGAATCGACGATGGACCGCCTGGGCCGCGGTATCAGTGATGACAGTCGCTGGGATTTCGACTGTTTCGATCATGTCCGCAAACAACTCGATTCCCGGTTAACTCGCTATTTCGAAGACAAGCGTTTTCCGATGCTGCCGCAGCGCCTGGTCCACCGCATGCGCGAACGGCTCGACGACAACGCGGTGCTGGCGCTCGACAACGGGATTTACAAGATCTGGTTTGCCCGCAATTTCAAAGCTTATCAACGCAATACGCTGCTGCTGGATAATGCCCTGGCTTCGATGGGCGCCGGCCTGCCCTCGGCCATGATGGCGAAGCTGCTCGAGCCCGAACGACAGGTGGTCGCGATCTGTGGAGATGGCGGACTGATGATGAACTCCCAGGAACTGGAGACCGCCGTCCGCCTGAAGCTTGATCTGACCGTGATCGTCCTCAACGATGGCGCCTACGGCATGATCGAATGGAAGCAGGAGGACATGGGCTTCGAGCGTTTCGGTCTCAGCTACAGCAATCCAGACTTCGTCGCCTATGCAGAAAGCTACGGGGCACGGGGTTATCGACCCGAAAGCGACGAGGATTTCGGCCGGATTCTAGACGACTGCCTCGGCCGGCCGGGCGTCAAATTGATCGATCTGCCGGTCGACTATTCGCTGAACCACCCCATCCTCAATGAATTGATCAAGACCGTCCGGGAGAATTGTGCGAGTGATTGATCAGGCGGGTGTCACTCATGAGAACACCCGATGAGCTTGACCGTTGACCCGGATCGAATTCCCCAGGCATTGGTCGAGCGCTGGCAACAGGCCGAACGGATCGTGGCCCTGTGCGGTGCCGGACTGTCGGCGGAATCGGGCATCCCGACCTTCCGAGAAGCCCAGACCGGAATGTGGGAAAATCACGACCCGATGACGCTGGCATCTCCGGACGGGTTCGAGCGCCACCCCGAGCTGGTCTGGCGCTGGTATCAGTGGCGGCGGTCTCTGATCGCACGGGCTCAGCCCAACGCGGGCCATCAGGCGTTGACTGAGCTTGCGCGGCGAAGGGCCGGCACCCGATTGATCACTCAGAACGTCGACGGGCTGCAGCAGCGCGCTGGAACGGATCGGGTGATTGAGCTTCATGGCAATATCAATCGTGACGTCTGCTCGCGAACCGGCAAACCGATCGATGGGGACTGGTTGAGCGAGCACTGCGATTCGGAGCCTCCGCCCTCGCCGCATCATCCCGCGGGCCGGGCTCGGCCCGACGTTGTCTGGTTCGGGGAATCGCTCGACCAGAGCTCGCTGCGGCAGGCCATCGATGCATCGCAAGACTGCGAGCTGATGCTGGTCATTGGAACCTCCGGGCTGGTTCATCCCGCGGCAAGCCTGCCCCAGCTGGCACGCGAAAATGGAGCGCGGCTCCTCGAGATCAACCCCGAGATCACCGGCCTGAGCGACATGGTCGATTGGCGCTGGCCGCAGTCCTCAGCCACCGTGCTTCCGCGACTGATCAGAGCACTCTGACCAGCGCTTGCGTCGATTCTTTATAATCCACGCTTTGGCTCAGGAGACAAGGCATGACCACAACAATGCGCGCGCTGGTAAAAGGGTCAGCTGCTCGAGGCCTGGAGCTCAGGGAAGTTCCGGTGCCCTCCCCCGGGCCTGATGAAGTGCTCGTCGAGCTGCAAAAAACAGCGATATGCGGCACCGATCTGCACATTTACCAGTGGGACGACTGGGCGCAACGCACCATCCGCCCCCCCCTGGTCGTCGGCCATGAGTTTGTCGGCACGATCGCCAAAATGGGCGACGCGGTCAGGGGCTACGAGATCGGCCAGCGCGTGTCGGCGGAGGGCCACGTTGTTTGCGGCGTCTGCCGAAACTGCCGCGCCGGCAAGACCCATCTTTGTCCGCACACGGAGGGCATCGGCGTCAATCGAGACGGCGGTTTTGCCGAATTCGTAGTCGTGCCGGCCACCAACCTCTGGCCGATCCCGGACAGCATTCCCTCCGAGCTGGCTGCGTTCTTCGATCCATTCGGCAATGCGGCCCACTGCGCGCTCGAATTCGATCTTGTGGGCGAGGACGTTCTAATCACCGGCGCCGGCCCGATCGGCATCATCGCCGCCGGGATTGCTCGTCATGTCGGAGCACGCCATATCGTTGTCAGTGACATCAACGACTACCGTCTGAAACTGGCGGCGGAGATGGGCGCCACGCGCACGATCAACGTGCAACGAGAAAAGCTGACCGACATCGTCTCGGAGCTCGATATCGACGGCTTCGATGTGGGCATGGAAATGTCGGGCCATCCGCAGGCCTTCGATGATTTGCTCACCTGCATGTACCACGGCGGCAAGGTGGCGCTGCTCGGGCTACTCCCCAAAGGCACGGGGATTAACTGGGACCACGTCATCTTCAAGGGTCTGGAAATGCACGGCATTTACGGCCGTCGAATGTATGAAACTTGGTACAAAATGACGCAAATGGTTCTGACCGGTTTTCCGTTACATAAGGCGCTGACCCACCAGATTCCGATCGACGACTTCGAACACGGCTTCGAGCTGATGGCACAAGGAGAGTGTGGCAAGGTGGTGTGCGATTGGACCGGCGAAATCGATGGGGAGGCAGCATGAGCGACAGTGAATTTCTGAACCGAATCCAGACCGAACTCGATCAGATCGATGCGGACGGTCTATATAAACGCGAGCGCGCGATCACGACCCCTCAGCGCGTGGAAATCAAGACTCGGGCGGGCTTGGAAGTCCTAAACTTCTGCGCCAACAACTATCTCGGCCTGGCAGACCACCCAGCCGTCATCGAGGCCGCGAAACAGGCCCTGGACGATTACGGATTCGGCCTGGCCTCGGTCCGTTTCATCTGCGGTACCCAGGACCTGCATCAGGTCCTGGAAGCCAAGATTGCTGAGTTCTTCGGTAAGGATGACGCGATCCTCTACGCCGCATGCTTCGACGCCAACGGCGGGCTTTTCGAACCCCTGCTCGGGCCCGAGGATGCGATCATCTCCGATCAGCTTAACCACGCATCGATCATCGACGGTATTCGCTTGTGCAAGGCGGAAAGGCATCGCTATGCCAATTCGGACATGAATGCGCTCGAAGACTGTCTGAAAGCAACCCGGAATAAACGGACCCGGCTGATCGCGACCGACGGCGTGTTTTCCATGGACGGCTACGTGGCAAAGCTCGACGAAATCACCGCCCTGGCGCAACGATACGATGCGCTGGTCATGGTCGATGACTGCCACGCGACCGGGTTCTTTGGCCCGACCGGCCGCGGTTCTGCTGAGTATCACGGGGTCTTGGACAAGGTTGATATTGTGACCTCCACGCTGGGCAAGGCCATGGGCGGCGGCATGGGCGGATTCACAACCGCCGCCCAGCCCGTGATTGATATCCTGCGCCAGCGCTCGAGACCCTACCTTTTCTCCAATTCGCTGGCACCCTCGCTCGTCGCCGCATCACTCAAAGTGTTCGAGATGATTGACGAGTCGATCGACCTTTGCGAAAGGGTCATCGAGAATACCGCCTATTTCAGACAGGCCATGACCGACGCCGGTTTCGACATCAAGGCGGGCGACCATCCCATTGTGCCGGTCATGCTCTATGATGCCCCGCTGGCTCAGAAGATGGCTGATGCGCTTCTCGACGAAGGCATCTATGTGATCGGTTTCTTCTACCCGGTCGTGCCGAAAGGTGAAGCTCGGATCCGAACCCAGATATCAGCAGCACACACGCGCGAACACCTGGATCGCGCCGTCGACGCGTTCACGCGCGTGGGACGTTCGCTGGGGGTCATCGACTCGTCGACATCCATTCAATGAGTCGCGGGGTCGCTTAGGCGATGCCTCACATCGGCTCGGCTGAATGGATCGTCGTGGGAGTGACCCTGCTGGTCTCACTGCTCAGCGTTGCCCTGCACTTCGAGGCGCTGGCAATTCTTAATCGCTGGGTCATTCGCCAGAGTCGATCGCTTCGACCAGATCGAATGCATCGACTGGTCATCCTGATCGTCGTCCTGTCGCTGCTGATGGTTCATGTGATCGAAATCTGGCTGTTTGGCCTGGCCTATTACCTGCTCATGCAGTTCCCACCTCTCGGCGGACTCATCGGCTATGAAAGCTTTGACCTCTTCGACTGCATTTACTTTTCGGCCTCGACCTATACAACCGTCGGCTGGGGAGAACTCTACCCGCAGGGCCCGCTTCGATTCCTCGGTGGAACGGAGGCCTTGCTTGGTTTCATGCTCGTGACCTGGTCGGCCTCATTCACCTACCTGGTCATGGCCAGAATCTGGGGTTCCGGCAAGGATGGTGACTAGCACCGCTTCAGCGGCCGTCGAGTGCGAGATCTTGATCATCGGGGCTGGGTTTTCCGGTATCGGCCTGGGCATTCAATTAAAACAGCACGGCCTGAACGATTTCATCATCGCCGAGGCCGAGGGCGGCGTCGGTGGCACCTGGTGGCTCAATCGCTATCCCGGGTGCGCCTGTGATGTGCAGTCCCACCTCTATTCGCTTTCCTTCGCTCCGAATCCGGAATGGACACGCAGATTTCCTCCGCGCTCGGAAATTCAGCAACACCTTGACAGTAGCGTGCGGCGATTCGGGCTTGCAGCTCATCTTCGCCTGAATACACGCATTCGCCAGGCCCGATGGAATGCCGAAAGCACTCGCTGGGAGGTCGTTGATCAGGGCGGCCAGCGTTACCGCGCTCGGCTGCTGATCAGCGCCATCGGCGGGCTTTCAAGGCCTCTGATACCGTCCCTGCCAGGACTGGAGGATTTCCAGGGCTCGATTTTCCACTCTCAGCAATGGCCGGACCAGATGAACCTCAGCGGACAACGTGTTGCGGTCATCGGAGGCGGTGCCTCGGCCATTCAATTCGTGCCTAGAATCGCGCCTGTCGTCAAACAACTGGATCTCTATCAGCGCACGCCGCAGTGGATCCTGCCGAAACCGGACCGACCCATCAGCGCCTGGAAGCAGCGCTTGTTCCGATACCTGCCCCCGCTCCGCCTGCTGCGACGTTTCAGCTATTTCATCTTGCTGGAATCAAGACTGCCCGCTTTCAACTGGTCAAATCGACTGACCTGGCTCCACCGTCGCAAGGCGATACGCCACCTTCGAGCACAGATCGACGACCCGCAGCTGCGCGCGCGCCTGACACCACACTACGCCATGGGCTGCAAGCGCGTCTTAATGAGCAATGACTTCTATCCCGCGCTCAATCGCCTCAACGTTGCCGTGATGGATGGTCCGATTGAATCCATTCGCCACGATGGCGTGGTCGATGCGCACGGCCGCCACCGTCCCGCAGACGTCATCATTCTGGCGACAGGCTTCAAAGCCACGCAACCCGTCCCAGAGGGTCTGATCATCGGGCGCGGCGGACAGGATCTGGCAGGCCTATGGTCGCGCGGTCCAAGCGCTTACAAGGGCAGCGCCGTTCACGGTTTTCCGAATTTCTTTACGCTTCTCGGGCCCAATACGGCCCTGGGCCATAATTCGGTTTTGCTGATGATCGAGGCCCAAATCAAATACATCCTGGGTGCCATCGAGGTCCTGAAAGACGGCAAAGCATCACTCGAAGTTCGCGCAGCGCGCCAGCGCGACTGGAACAGGGCGCTCGATCGGACTCTTGCCAGGTCTGTTTGGTCCATGGGCGGCTGCGCCAGCTGGTATCTGCACGCGTCCAGCGGTCGAAACACCACGCTCTGGCCGGATTTCACTTTCCGCTTTTCTCGCCAGACCGCCCGATTCGATGCAGACGCTTACGAATGAAACTATTTTTGAAGTCGCCCCCCAGACGAACTATGCTCGTTTTTGGCAAAAAATTCGGGCAAACGAGGATTCCATGGCGGGACAATGAGTGCCAAGCCCGCAAATCCAGGGCCCCGGCCGGGACTGTGGCTGGATTCAGGCTCGCCCCTGTTTCCGAGTCAAGGTGGCCTTGGGACCGGCATTTCCTGGATTGGGCAGATTTTACTGACCGCATTGATCGCGATCGGCGGCGTGATGGGCTGGTGGATTTCAAGCCAACTCGACGACAGAACCACCGAACGCAGCATCGCACAATCAACGACCCGCGTTCTGGAGCGTCTCGACGATATCATCGCCGAAGCACGCCTGGCATTCGAATTGATCGAATCCCACAAGCACGCGCACTGCAGCCCTGCTCAGCTGCTGGAAATGCGAACCCAGTTGTTCGAAGCGCGCTACCTACGCGATATCGGCGGAATCCGGGGATTCTCACTTCACTGCAGTACGGCCCTCGGCGTACTCGAGCAGCCCTATCATAGTTCGCCGCCGCCGATCAGGCTGCCAGACGGCACCGGACTTCGCACCGACCGCAGCGTCCTGGCATCACAGCGTCTGCGCACGGTGGTCGTTGAATACGGAAACTACAATGCACTGGTCGATTCACGCCAGGTCAGCGATCTCGTGACCGGCATCGACCAGGCGCACATCGAACTTGCTGTTGACAACCCCTCGCAGCGCGACTGGCATCCCTTTTCCCTGCTGGCCCGCTCAGCCGGCGTTGAATCCACACGGCGCTTGAAACACCGCGTTCAGTGCAGTGAGCAAACCGGGCTTTGCGCACGCATTCGGAGAGACCCGCCATCGACCCTTGTTGTCAATGCTCAGAGCTTGGTGGTTGGCGGCTTGGGCTCCATTCTGGGTGCCAGCCTATTTTTGATTGGCGCGAACATTCGGCGCCAGCGAAACACACCAGACCGCACGCTAGCGCGAGCCATCAGCGATCATCAAATTTGCCCCAGCTACCAACCGATTGTGCACCTGCCCGGTGGGGATCTGGCAGGGTTCGAAGCGCTGGCACGATGGGTCGATGACAAGGGTCGCACCGTACCCACGGAACAGTTCATTGCCCTGGCCGAAGGCAATGGCATGATCGGGGAGATCAGTAAAATGATGATCAGCAGGATCGGCAGCGATATCGGGGAGTGGCTCGCGGGCCATCAGGACCTGCGCGTAACGATCAATATTTCGCCCATCGAATTCTGTGACCCTGGTCTGGTTGACCAGATCAGGGAACACCTGATCAATCGAGGCGTCCAGCCCTCACAGATCATTCTTGAGATTACTGAACGCACAATGATCGAAATCGAAGCAGCTCAGGACATCATCGAACGAATCACCCGGATGGGCCTGTTAATCTACGCAGACGATTTCGGCGTTGGCTATTCTGGCTTGGCCTACCTCAACGAGCTCGACATCCATGGCATCAAGATCAGCCAGCAGCTGACAGCAGCGGTCGCCACGGACAGTCTGAAAGCAAGCCTGGTGCCACGGGTGACTGAAATGGCCCGCGGCCTGGACCTGGATGTCGTGATCGAAGGCGTCGAGACGGCACAACAGCGCGAGGCACTTCGCCCGCTCGAACCCATCTTGGTCCAGGGCTGGCTGTTTTCGCGCGAGCTCGGCTGTGCGGATCTCAAGCGTTTCCATGAGGATCGGTATCTCCGACGTCGCTTCGGTGGGCCAGGGAAGGTCTGAACGCTCTATTGGCGCAATCGTCGCGGATGGACCGGCTCAGGCCACCACCGATAGACAAGCGTCGATCAGATCCCTCTCGCTGGCCAGAATCAGATTAGCCGCGTCGGCCAAAGGAATGTAGCAATCGGCCGCAGTCACTCGGCGAATGCCTGATGCGCGATAGCCACTTTCCGCCAGCAGGGCGACCACGCCCTCCCCGATGCCGCCATCGGGACGCCCTTCGTCGAAGACAACCACCGCATCGCACTCGGAAGCCGACCGCGTAATGGCGTCGCGATCCATTGGCTTGAGCCAGCGCAAATCAAGCACGCGCACGGCGATCTCGTAGTCCTCCCGCAGGGTGCGAGCCACTCTCAGCGACATCGGAACACCGTTGCCGAAGGTCACAATCAGCAGATCAGTCGCATCGCGGTCGTATATCCGGGGGCTCCAGGGCTTCAGTGCATCGCCCGGAGCTGGATAAGGAAACATCCACAGTCCATCGTCGCGTTCATGGAGATCCTTGGTCATGTAGAGCGCGATCGGCTCTAGGACAGCACACACCCGCCCATCGGTAGCGGCCAGCGCCGCCATGGTTCGCAGCATGTTGACCGCGTCATCGCCGCGTGAGGGGCAACCGATCACCAGCCCGGGAATGTCGCGCAGTGCCGAAATCGAATTGTCGTTGTGGAAATGGCCCCCGAAGCCGCGCTGGTAACCGAGTCCGGCAATCCGCATGACCATCGGGTTGCTGAATTGTCCATTGGAGAAAAACTGAAGCGAGCAGGCCTCACCGCGGATCTGGTCACAGGCATTGTGGAAATACGCCAGATACTGAATTTCCGGAATCGGCAGGTACCCCATGGCGCCGAAACCCTGCGCCAACCCGAGTATGGTGGTCTCGTCGAGAAGCGTATTGAACACGCGCCGGCGACCGAATCGCTCCCACAGGCTACGGGTCACCGTGTAGACGCCACCTTTTCTCGCCACGTCTTCCCCGAAGACCAGTGCCTGCGGATATTTGAGCATCAGATCTTGCAGCCCTCGATTGATCTGGACCGCGAGATGGCGGGGCGCTTGCTCTTCCGGCAGGGCCTGATGGCTGCCGAACGACCCGACTCTCACCTCCCGTTCAGCCAGTGCGCCGGCCTGTGCCATCACCCGATCGAGGGATAGCTTTGCCAATGGTGCCATCACCTCCTGGCGACCGGCCAAACGTTTCTGCTGATCGGCACGATCGGCCTCTTCGAGACAGCGAGACCGGAGTTGCTCATAGCGCGCCAGGATCTGCTTCGGTCTCATGAGCTCATGAGCAACCACCAGTTCACTGGTTCGCAACAGGGGATCCATCGCCTCGGCCGCTTCCAGTTCCGGCGCTGATCGGTAGTCGATTTCGAAATCCGTCCCGGCATGTCCCATGAGGCGGGTGCTGCGAAGATGCAAGAAAATCGGTCGCCGATGTCGGCGGCATTGATCGATGGCCTCGGAGACCGCTGTGTAGCCAGAGCTCAGGTCCAGTCCATCGGCAAAACGGTATTCGATCCCATAGCGCGACTCGATGCTTCGTCGAACCCAATCGGTTGGCGTGGGCACCGAAATCCCTAGGCCATTGTCTTCACAGATCATCAAGACCGGCAAGGGCAAATTCTGATGTCGGGTCCAGGCACAGGCATTGATCGCGGTCTGGGCGGCGGCATGGTTCAGGCTCGCGTCGCCGAAGGAGCAGACCACGATGCTGTCTGCTGGCACCGGCAAGTCCTGCCCCTCCGAGGCACCCCTGGCCACCGCTAGCGCCATCCCGACCGCCTTGGGCAAGTGAGAGGCGATGGTCGATGTCTGCGGAAGGACCCAGAGCGGCCGGCTACCCCAGACCTTATGGCGCCCCCCTGAGGTCGGATCAGACGCGGCAGCGGCAAAGGACAAGCAGGTATCGCGGACAAAATCTGCGGCCTCGAGCTTGCGGTAACGTTCGGCCATGAACGCCCCGGATCGATAATGCAGCAGGGCCGGATCGCTGCGACGAGTCAGGCGCCCGAGCAGCGCGTTGCCCTCGTGCCCGGATGAACCGATGGTGTAGAAGACCTTGTTCTCCAGACGCTTGACCCGGGCCATGAGATCCAGCTGTCTCGAAACCATCTGACTGTCGAACATTTCGAGCAGGTCCGCATCAGGGATGGGGCCGCCTCGCGCGGCAATCACACGGCCTTCTTCCAGCGCGGATAGGTGATCGATGAACGCCTGATCGACCACTTCCGCGCGGTTGATCTGTCGAGCTCCCGATGGCTGACTCATGCCCCGACTCCAGATACGCTATCGGCCCGCCGTTCCCCGGGGGCGTCAAGCTAAAGGCGAACTAGAACGCGTTATGTCCGGTCAGTTCACGACCGACGACAAGCTGATGCACCGTTTCGGTGCCCTCGTAAGTGATGACCGACTCCAGGTTCAGCGCGTGCCGTATCGCGACGTATTCCAGCGTGATGCCGGAACCTCCGAGAAGATCACGGCAATCCCGCGAGATATCCAGCGCCATGCGGACGTTGTTCCACTTGGCCATGGAGATCTGTGTCGGGTGCACTCGGCCCTCATCTTTGAGGCGACCCAGACGAAGACTCATGAGCTGAGCTTGAGTGATACGACGCGCATGATCGGCCAGTCGGATCTGGACGGCCTGATTGGCCGCAAGAGGTCGACGGAAGAGTTCTCGGTCACCGGTGTAGTCCAGCGCTTCTTTCAAGCAGGCCACGGCCGAGCCGATCGGACCCCAGGTGATCCCATACCTCGCCTGGCTCAGGCACGATAGGGGGCCCTTGAGTCCTTTCACATTGGGCAGCCGATTGGCATCCGGAACGCGAACATTATCGAAATAGAGCTCCGAGGTGATTGACGCTCGAAGCGACATCTTCGCCTTGATATCACGCGTTTCAAAACCGTCAAAGTCCTTTTCAACGATGAAGCCCTGAATCCCATCATCAGTGCGCGCCCAAACGATTGCGATATCGGCAATACTGCCGTTTGTGATCCACATTTTAGCGCCGTTGAGAATCCAGTCATCACCGTCCCGGCGGGCGTGGGTCTTCATATTGGCTGGATCTGAACCGCCATGGGGTTCGGTCAGACCAAAGCAGCCGATCACCTTGCCAGCTGCCATATCCGGCAACCAGCGCGTCTTCTGCTCCTCCGAACCAAACGCATGAATCGGATACATGCACAGCGACGACTGGACGGACACAAAACTTCTAAGGCCGGAGTCTCCACGCTCGAGCTCCTGGCAGATCAACCCGTAACTCACGCCATTGAGTCCGGCGCATCCGTAACCCTCCAGCGACGATCCCAGCAGACCCAGATCGGCAATTTCCGGAATCAATTCGTCTGGAAATCGACCCTCGTCGAAACATGGCGCAATCAAGGGAAGCGCTTTCTCATCGACAAATCGAGCGACGCTGTCGCGAATCATCCGCTCCTCATCGGACAGTAGAGAGTCGATGTCGAACAGATCTAGCGGATTGAGTGAAGCCATGGAGTTCCAGGGAATTTGATAGTGACTGTCATTTTAATTGATTGGCGTTCGATACGCATCAATAGCCGCTCACGAAATTGGCCCGGAATCTTCCAACAGGATTGGCCTGGGCGCTATAATAGTGAGCTGTTCGCATTTCTCTATTGGTTGTGGATTTCATGCCTATTCGTTTGCTAGCCCTGCTGGCATTGACTCTTGCGCCCGCCATGCCAGCGATTGCCCAATCGGGTGATCCTGAGCGCGGAGAGGTGATTTCGTTCACCTGTTCCGGCTGTCACGGCATCCCGTTCTACAAGAACGTCTACCCTTCCTATTCGGTCCCGCGAATCGCCGGGCAGAGCGAGGGCTACATCATCGCAGCGCTCAAGGCCTATCGCTCAGGTGCCAGAACCCATGCCACCATGCAGGCGCAAGCCAACACGTTGACCGATCAGGATATTGCCGATATCGCGGCTTATTTCGTCAGCCTGGCGGAGGAATCAGAATGAAGCACATCGTCCATTTTGTCGCCGCGACAAGCCTGCTGCTTGTTGCAGGGTTGGTCGAGGCATCGGGGAACCCGAGCCGTGGCCAGGAGCTGTCGTCGCAAGTCTGCGCCAGTTGTCACGGCGTTGACGGCGCGATGGCGCTGGCTGAGGAGTATCCGATCCTTGCCGGGCAGCACCGGGACTATCTGGTGATGGCCCTCAAGGCCTATCGTTCAGGCGCCCGGGATCACGCCGTCATGAGCTCATTTGCACGAAACTTGAGCGATCAGGATATCGACGATCTGGCCGTCTGGTTTTCCCGCCAGGACGGACTCGGTGAACTGACCTTCGACTGAATCTCTCGCTTATTCGATTCCCCCTGGCTCCGCGCGACCGCGCGGCGCTCAGAGCTCAACTCGACCCGAATCACTCGATCCGAATTAATAGTAGGGATTTTCACCACTCGCATGGTCGGTGGCGTCGAGCACGCGTCGGACTTCCGGCACTTCCTGTTTCATGGTGGTTTCGATGCCCTGCTTGAGCGTGACATCGACCATGCCGCAACCGTGGCAGCCGCCGCCGAACTGGAGTACGACATCACCTTCATCGGTTGTGTCTACCAGACCCACCGAGCCGCCGTGAGAGGCAACCATCGGGTTGATTCTGGCCTCAAGCACCCACTCGACCCGCTGGCGGAAAGGCGCGTCGTCGGGCGGGCGATGTCCCTTCAGGCCCGGGGCGCGGATCGAAAGTTCGCCGCCCATCGAGTTCGATTCGAAGTCGATCATCGCACCCTCCAGCGATGCGGCGCTAGCCTGATCGACGAACAGCACAAAGTGTTGGCAGTCCATCGGCTGATCATCGTCCTGGTGCTGGCCGGGCGCGCAGAACGTCAACTCCACGTCGGCCGCCGGAGAACCCGGATTGATCGTCTTCAGACGCAGATTGGTGCCGTCAGGCTGCTGATCTAGCAGTTTGGCGAAGTAGTCGCGGGCGGCGGGCGTGAGCGTAATCATGGCTGACTCGTTGAGAAACTCGTCATTTTAGATGCGATCGCTGGTCGGCCCTTTCAAGCGCGCCAGCAGCCAGGGCAGTGATTGGTCGAAGCGCCAGTCGATGCCGGAATGGGTGCCGTCGAATTCTTCGAATCGATGGTTGACCCCGAAGTCCTTGAGACGATCGGCGAACTCCCGCGTTCCGTACTGGATGAAATACTGGTCTCTCGACCCGACATCAATCCATAGCGCATTCATCTGCGCAAGCTTGGCGTGATCCGCAGCCACACGCTGAAGTGGGTCGAAGGCAAGCCAGCGCGCCCAAACCGCTGGATCCAGCCGGCAGGTGTGCAGATCGAACGGCAGTTCAAGACCCAGAGGCAGGTCGGCATTCGGCGAATAGCTGGCTGCCAGGCAAAGAACCATCAATGCATGAAAATCTGAACCGCTCGGCCGCCTGGCGCGCCAGAAGGACTTGACGAAGGCCTCGAGATCACCTCCGTAAAGGCTTAGAAGACCCGCCGTCGGCGCAAAATCGCGCACGTAGACACGGTCAAAGCCACAGTCGCCGGCGTGGCTGGCCACGGCGGAGAAATGCCCGGGATGGCTCATCGCCAGATGCAGGGCACCGAAAGCGCCAGAAGACTTTCCGAAAACACCTCGCGCCGAAGGATCGGCGATCGTGCGATATTGCTGATCGATCGCCGGAATCAGCTCCTGAATCAGATAATCGGCGTACGGGCCGATCGCCGGGCTGTTGACGTATTGATTGCCTCCAAGACTGGTGTAGCAATCGGGGAAGACCACGATGGCCGGAGGCATCCGTTCGGTCTCGATCAGACGATCAAGACGAGAAGGCAGATTCTCCCCCTGGTTCCGCCAGCCGACCTGGGCCGGCCCGGCACTGGTGTAGGCCGCCAGACACCACAAGACCGGATACCGTCGTCTGGGTGAGTGCTGGTAATCGGCCGGCAGGTACACCGGATGGGCCCTTGAGGCGGGATCAGAGAGGGCATTGCCTTCCAGCAGACGCGACTCGTGCTGCATCCAGACCAGCTGGCCCTGACGCTCATTCGCAGACGGTCGCAGCGACATCAAAAGACCCCGTCTCTCACCCCGTCAGGGGAATGACCTTGTTGGTCCTGGGCGGCACCCGTCCAAGCTCGGGAACGAGCTCCAGCAGCGTCGCTCGCAGGCCCTGGCTGTCATACTGACGCACGGCCTGCTCTGCCTGCTGAATTCGATCGATCATCCAATTCAGGTCGATGTCAGAACAGCGCGTGAGGAATATCTTTTCGTGCGCGGTCTTGGCATACGACTCATGCGCATGGAACAACTCCTCGAACAGTTTTTCACCCGGCCGCAGGCCCGTGAAAATAATCTCGATATCCCGTCCCGGCTCCTTGCCCGCCAGACGGATCAACTGTTCAGCGAGATAGCTGATTCGAACGGGCTCGCCCATATCAAGGACGAACACCTCGCCGCCCTCGCCAAGGACGCCGGCCTGAAGGATGAGCTGCCCGGCCTCGGCGATGGTCATGAAATAGCGGGTGATTTCTGGATGGGTCACCGTCACGGGTCCGCCGTGCCGGATCTGCTCATTGAACAGTGGCACCACCGACCCGGTTGAATTGAGCACGTTGCCGAAGCGCACGGTGATGAATCGCGTCGCTGATTCGCGATTGAGGTGCTGGCAATAAAGTTCTGCAACGCGTTTGGTGGCGCCCATCACATTGGTCGGGTTGACGGCCTTGTCCGTGGAAATCAGGACGAAGGTCTCAACGCCGAAGCGGCTCGAGGCATCCGCAACGCGCCGGGTTCCGATCACGTTGTTGCGGAAGGCTTCTCTGACCTGATTTTGCAGCATCGGGAGATGCTTATAGGCGGCCGCATGAAAGACCACCTGAGGACGCGATCGCTCCATGACTCGAGTGACCGTTGCCGAGTCGCAGATATCGCCGAGGATGGTCTCGACGGCCAGGTCGCGGAATTCGCTTCGGAGTTGGTGATCGACGCGATAAAGGTTGTATTCACTGTTATCGAGGACCATCAGTTCCGCTGGGTTCAAGCGCGCAATCTGACGACAAAGCTCGGCGCCAATCGAACCGCCTCCACCGGTCACCAGCACGCGTTTTCCGGCCAGGCCAGATCGAATCAGGTTCCAGTCCAGTGAGACAGGGTCTCGCCCCAGCAGATCGTCGATAGCGACCGGCTTGAGGTCATCGAACTTGGTGAAGCTACTGCCCAGCTCTTTCAAGGTCGGCAAGGTCTTGAACTCGACTTCGGCGCGCTCGCAGATCTCGACGACGCGCTGCATCTGAGCATTGGTCGCCGAAGGAATGGCAATCACCACCATATCGATCGCGGCTTCCCGAACCGCCCTCGGCAGGCGGTCGATGACTCCGAGCACCGGAACGCCATCGATTTCAGTCTTTCTCAGGCGTCGGTTGTCATCCAGGAAACCGACCACATCGAAGCCACCACGACGGCGAAGCTCCGGCAGCAGCAGCCGACCTGAACGCCCCGCGCCCAGGATCAACGTGCGTTGGGTGACCCGGCGCCGATGGACCTCGAGCCGCATATCCTTGAACACCCGATACGTCAGCCTGGGCACGCCGAGCAGCAAGAGAAGCAGCAGGGGGAAGGTCCAGACCATGATGACGATCAGCTCAACGGGCGCGTCAAGGAGCAGCAGGACGGCCGCCCCGGCCACCGCGCCAAGCAGCGCTGCTCGAAGCAGATTGGCGAGGTCTGGCAGGCTGGCAAATCGCCAAACCCCACGGTAGAGACCAGCACGCCACTGCAAGAAACCCTGGATGAGCAAGACCAGATTGACTTCGATGGCCAGCTGTTGCCAGCCGATCACCGACTCGCCCAGAAGCCAAAGGGTACCCAAACGGGCCGCGTACCAGGCAATCACGATCATCAACAGATCGTGGAGAACAACCAGCACGCGAAGATTAAAAATCGCAGGCCGTCGTCCAATTCGCATCGGTGCGCGATTGGTCATGCGATTAATAATCTCCGTTGAATACAGACTGTATCCGCAGCCAGCCGATCAGCAAAATTCCGACCACTCCCAAACTCAGCACCAGATCGAGGGGCCGGTCCATCAGGGTCAGCACGAGGGCAGGCAGCACGATAGAGAGATTCACCCCCGCATAGGCCATCAGCACCCTCGCATGCGACCACCCAGCATCGATCAGACGCTGGAAGGCATGCGAACGGTGCGCAGTATACCACTGCTCCCCGCGCCATAAGCGGGCCAGCAGAGTGGCCGTTGCATCGACCACGAACACGCTGCTGATCAGAATGCATGTCGCCAGGCTGGCGGACTGGGTCTGAAGCGCGCGGAGGGCGAGCCAGGCGACCACGCCACCGATCAGCAGGGAACCACTGTCACCCAGGAAAATCCGCGCCCGGGGTCGATTCCAGAGCAAAAAGCCGATTGCAGCAATGGCCAGCAGGCTGGCCACGACGAATTCGAGCGCAAAACCCTCGATCGAGAAGATGACGGCGTAGGCTAGACCGGTCCAGATCGCCTGCTGCGTCGCCAGGCCGTCTGAACCATCCATGAAATTGTGCAGGTTGATCAGCCATAGAAAAGCGACCAGCGCCAGACCACTGAGCAACCAGATCCGGGACGAGTACCAGTCACCAGCGAGGTGAACCGTACCCACCCCGTCCCAGACTAGGAGCACGCCGCAAGCAATCACCGTTTGAACAATGACTCGCGCGCCGATTCCCATGCCGCGCATATCGTCTATCGCGCCGAGGGTGCACAGTGCCACGATCATCACGAGGCAGGGGCCCCAGGAACCCACCCCGTCAGAACCCCAGGGCGCAAGGACAAGCAGCCCTGCGATCAAACCGCCGGCAAGCATGAGCCCGCCACCGCGAGGAACCTCGCCGTGATGCATGCGTCGTTCATCCGGCCGATCAACCTGCCCTTTCGCACGCAGCCAGCGGGCAAGCAGAGGGGTGCAGCAAGCGGGAAGCAGGAAGGCGACGGCCCATGCGAGCAACAGCGACTGGAGCGCGATCACTCGCCGAGGATTCCTCGAATGGCGCGCGTGGTGCTCCACCGCCTGCAGCTGGGGCAAAGCCAATGATAGGCCGATCCGCTGAAACCGCAATGTTCGCAGCGATAGGCTGGCTGATTCTGAAGCAATCGATCCAGTAGATTTTCGATCAGGGCCGGGTCCATCTGATCCAGACGAACGCCCTGCTCCATCAGAGTTCTCATCAGAAACTGAAGCCCTCTGACCGTTGGTCGCTGAGCCATTCGGTCCAGCACGAGCTGCGCTGCAGCTTGCGCGTCCCGCTGACTTCGCAAGCGAGCCAGCGCCAGCAGAGGGGTCGTCAAATGGCTGCGTTGCTCCAGATCAGCCAGCCAGGCCTCCAGGCCGTCCATCGCATCAAGGCGCTCATGAGCAATCCTGACACGATCGAGCACCTGAATGAGACATTCAGGATCCAGTTCGCAAGCAGCCCGATAATGTTCCGCGGCGCGCTGCCAGCCCTCCTCTTTCCAGGCGAGATCACCTTCAAGAATTCGCGCGCGAGGATTCTTCGAATCGTAGCGGCGAGCCTGGCGAAGGGCCTGTTTTGCCATCTCCACCCGATTGTCATCGAGCGCCTCACGCGCCAGCTCGCAGTGAAACTGTGCTATGAGCGCGTTACGCTCGGCGCCTTCGCGCGGTAGGGTCCGAGCCATCTCGATGGCTTTCTCCCAGTCCTTTTCCTGTTGGTAGATGGACAACAGCTGTCGGGTAGGAGTGGGGCTTGTCGCATCTTGTCCGATCAAATCACGAAACAGGCGCTCCGCTCTATCAAGCAGCCCCGCCTGCATGTAATCTTCTCCCAGCTCGAAGAGGGCGAGCGCGCGCTGTTCCTCATTCAGGTTGGGACGCGTCATGATGTGTTTGTGAAATCGGATCGCCTTGTCCATCTCGCCGCGACGGCGGAACAGGCTGCCAAGCGCCAAGTGCGTTTCGACCGTGTCCTGATTGACTTCGGCAATCTGCAGGAACAGCTCGATTGCTTTATCCGGCTGCTCGTTGAGCAGGTAATTCAGACCCTTGAAGTAACTCGAAGACAGGGATGTATCGCGCTTTCCCCTTCGACGATGGTGGCGTTGGGCAAGCCACCATCCGCTGGCTGCCGCCAGAGGAAGCAGCAGGAACAGCAAGGAAATTTCAAGCATTGCGCTTGGGCGTGGCCCTTGTCGCGGCCGACTCGCTTCGAACCCGCCTCAGCCTATTCGGAAGCTGAAAAAAAACCAGATAAAGCAGAAGACCGGCCACCAGACCCAAGGCAAAAGTCGCCATCAGCAAGCTGCCCAGCGGCAGCTCAAAGGACCAGCCCGGAAGCGCGACAGAGACGCTTTCTGGATTCAACACGCCGATGGAAAGGCCGGCCACTGCAGCAAGCAGGCAAACAATCAGAACAGCCCAGCGAAACATCTTGGCTCCTTCGATCGAATCAAAAGCGATTGACGGACTACTCTACGACGTGTGATCAGGCGCTGTCCATGCCCCAGACCACTCTGCACAGGATATTACAGCGGTGGCCGAAATGCCGACCGGGGACGACCTGCTGAGTCTGCACACTTAGTGCAGCCTGTCCTCCGGCGACCCGTACCGGCGAAGCGACCTACTTTTTCATGCCCTCATTGACTCTTTCACGCAGCGCCTTGCCGGGTTTGAAATGGGGGACATACTTGCCCGGCAATGCGACCGGCTCACCGGTCTTCGGATTCCGGCCCATGCGAGGCGGCCTAAAGTGCAACGAAAAACTCCCAAAGCCTCTAATTTCGATTCGTTCACCGTCAGCCAGTGCCCGGCTGAGCTGGTCGAGTATGCTGCGAACAGCCAATTCGACGTCAGCCTGACTCAAGTGAGTCTGCTCCCCTGACAGGCGTTCGATCAATTCGGATTTAGTCATTGCAAACAGATCCCCTCGTCTTGATCTGTCGTTTCGATTGGACGCCCTTTGCGATGGACCTGGTGATCGACCAAGCGATCACCAGGCCATTGCAGAAAGACCGAAACTCAGTCCTTGGTCTCGAGCTGCTCTTTGAGCAGATCACCCAGCGACGTTCCCGTACCGCCAGATTTCGACTGGTACTGATCGAGCGCATCCGCCAGTTCGGCATCGTCCTTGGCACGTACCGACAGGGTGAGGTTGCGGGTCTTGCGATCGAGAGCGATGAATTTCGCCTCGAGATCGTCGCCCACTGACACGACCTTGGTTGCATCCTCGACTCGGTCCTTGGCCAGATCATTGGCCTTGATGTAACCGTCGACACCGTCAGCCAGCTCGACAATTGCTCCGCGGGCGTCAACTTCCTTGACCTTGCCGTTGACGATCGAACCGCGCGGATGTTCGGCCATGTAGGTCGCGAACGGATCCTGTTCCATTTGCTTGATGCCCAGCGATATACGCTCGCGCTCGGGGTCGACGGCCAGAACCACGGCCTCCAGCTCCTCGCCCTTGCGGAAATTGCGAATCGCCTCTTCGCCCGGCGTCATCCAGGAGATGTCCGACAGGTGAACGAGACCATCGATGCCACCGTCCAGCCCGATAAAGATGCCGAAGTCGGTGATCGACTTGATCGCGCCCGATACCTTGTCGTTCTTATTGTGGGTGGCTGCAAAAGCTTCCCACGGGTTGGGGGCGCACTGCTTCATGCCCAGGGAAATGCGGCGACGTTCCTCATCGACATCCAGGACCATGACCTCCACTTCCTGGCCCACATGAACCACTTTGGCCGGGTTGACGTTTTTGTTCGTCCAGTCCATTTCCGAGACGTGAACCAATCCTTCGACGCCATCCTCGATTTCGACGAAGCAGCCGTAGTCCGTAATGTTGGTAACCTTGCCGAACAGGCGGGTGGTCGGCGGGTAGCGGCGGTCGATGTTGTCCCAGGGATCGTCGCCCAGCTGCTTCAGACCCAGCGAAACGCGCATGCGCTCTCGGTCGAAGCGCAAAACACGCACTTCCAGCTCGTCGCCGACTTCAACGACTTCGGACGGATGACGCACGCGCTTCCATGCCATGTCGGTGATGTGCAGCAAGCCATCGATGCCGCCGAGATCCAGGAACGCACCGTAGTCGGTGAGATTCTTGACCACACCCTTGATCACGGCCCCTTCGGTCAGGCGTTCAATCAGATCTTCGCGCTCTGCGGCATACTCATGCTCAACCACAGCACGACGGCTGACCACCAGATTATTGCGGCGGCGGTCGAGCTTGATGATCTTGAATTCCAGATCCTTGCCTTCGAGATAGGCCGGATCGCGCACGGGGCGCACGTCGACCAGGGATCCAGGCAAGAAAGCGCGGATGCCGTCGATATTGACGGTGAAGCCGCCTTTGACCTTGCCGGAAATCTGTCCGATAACGTTGTCTTCGGATTCGAAGGTCTTTTCCAGAGCCGTCCAGACGCGTGAGCGTTTTGCCTTTTCACGCGATAAGCGAGTTTCACCGAAGCCGTCCTCGACGGCGTCAAGCGACACTTCGACTTCATCGCCCACGGCAACTTCAAGTTCGCCGTCGGGCTTTTCAAATTGATGGATGGGGACGATGCCTTCGGACTTGAGACCGGCGTTGATGACGACAGCGTCGTCGCGGATCTCGACCACGCGGCCCATGACTATGGCGCCGGGGCGAAGGTCTTTTTCGGTCAGGCTCTGTTCAAATAATTCAGCAAAAGATTCGGTCATTAGGTTGTAGTAGTTCCTACCCGCGACTGCTTTGAGGCGTGATCGTGCCCGCGCAGTGGCCAGGTTCATCCGTGCCGCCTCGGACCATCCGAAGCTTGACTGGCACTCGTTGACAAAAACGGCCGGATTGTCCACAGACAGTATCCGACCGACCCATCGGCTCGCGACTTGGCAAGCCGTTCTTTTTTCAGCGATCTTTTAGAGCAGATCGTACAACTTGGAGGATTTGATCGACCACGTCATCAAGCGACAACTGGGTCGAATCAATCAACACGGCGTCGGATGCCGGCACCGTCGGTGCCACTGATCTCTCACGATCACGCCGGTCTCGCTCTTCCATGTCGTGGAAAAGACGCGAGAATGTAACATTTTCCCCCTTGTCTTTCAACTGTTTAAACCTCCGGCGGGCGCGTTCCTTCACGCTGGCGTCCAGGAAGATTTTGACAGTTGCATCCGGGAAAACAATCGTGCCCATGTCCCGGCCGTCAGCAACCAGCCCCGGTTGGGACTGGTAGGCGCGCTGCAAGGCGAGTAGTGCCGCTCGCACGTCGGGCTGCGCCGCGATCTTCGAGCTCATTACACTGACCGATTCGCGCCTGAGCTGGTCATCGATCGAGACCCCGTCCAGCTGCACTGCCATTCCGTGATCGCCCGGAACGAACTGGAGATCGAGATTCGAGCACAAACGCAGGAGTTCCGGAACCTCATCGGCTGCAATCCCGCGTTCTAGAGCGGCCACGGCCACACTTCGATACACCGCCCCCGAATCAAGCATGTGGAAGCCCAACGCCGCGGCGCATCGACAGGATACAGCGCCCTTGCCCGCGCCCGACGGACCGTCGATCGTAATCACCGGCACCTCGTCCTGATTCATAGTATCTGCTCCGACAGTCGCCATTCAATCCAGCCAGGCAGCGTCAGCGCCCAGACCCTTCAAGTCGTCGACGAAGCCAGGGTAGCTCGTTGCAATCCATTCCGCCTGCTCGACAATGATCTCATCCTGAGCAATCAGACCCAGCACGGCTGCGCTCATTGCAATGCGATGGTCACCATGGCTATCGACCGTTCCGCCCTGAATCGCTCCACCTTCGATCACAGCGCCATCGGGCGTCTCGTCGACGCGCACCCCCAGCGATCGAAGCGCGGTGCACATCACCGCAATGCGGTCTGACTCCTTGACCCGGAGTTCCTGAGCGCCTTGGATCGTGGATTGGCCCCGTGCCGAAGCGGCCAGCGCCATGATGATCGGGAACTCATCAATGGCCAGAGGCACCCAACTTGCCGGGATCGCTATTCCCTCCAGGGACTGGTGACGAGCACACAGCGTGCCGACCGGCTCCAGGCCGACCGACTTATCAAGGCTCAGCTCCAGTCGCGCGCCCAGGGCATCGAGAACGCGCAAAAACCCATCGCGGGTCGGATTGAGGCCGACATTTTCGATTTCGACCTCCGAACCAGGCACAAGGACTGCCGCGGCGAGTAGAAATGCGGCCGAGCTCAGATCACCAGGCACGTGAATCGACGCGCCTTTCAATCTGGAACCACCTCGCACCCCCACGCCCGGTGCGCCGTCGAGCAGAGGAACTCCAAAAGCGGGCAGGAGACGCTCCGTATGATCACGGCTGGGACCGGGTTCGACCACGACCGTTTCACCCTCAGCCGATAAACCGGCAAGCAGCAGGGCCGATTTGACCTGGGCGCTGGCCACCGGCGTTGAGTATCGAATGGCTTCGAGCGCCTGCGGTCGAATCCGCAGCGGGGCACGCTGTTGCGCTGATTCGATCACGGCACCCATCGTCATCAGCGGGTCGATGATTCGTCCCATCGGCCGCGACGACAATGAGGCATCGCCAACCAAGGTGATTTCGCTTCCCCGTAGATCCCTGTGGCCGGCCAACATCCCGCAGAGCAGTCGCATTCCGGTCCCGGAGTTCCCTAAATCAAGGGCCTGTTCAGGCGGCTTGAGGCGCCCTCCACCGATCGTGATAGCATCGCCGACCTCCTCGACCTCGGCGCCCAGCGCGGCCATGGCGTCGAGGGTTGCCCGAGTGTCTTCCGCGTCGAGAAACCCACGAATTCGCGTGACGCCCTCGGCCAGTCCGCCCAGTATGGCGACCCGATGTGACACTGACTTGTCGCCCGGCGGACGGCAGTGACCCCGCAGCGGCACGGAGGCAGGTCGGATTCTCAAACGACGCGCCATTCAGTTCATTGCCTCTTGCAGTGCACCGAGCACCCGGGCGTTCTGCTCGCGCGTGCCGATCGTGATGCGCAAATGCCGATCCAGGCCGTAGTTACCAACCGGCCGGACGATCACGCCCATCCGCAGCAGGCGTTCATTGAGTTCCTTTGCCTCCTGATCGAATCCGGCAAGAATGAAGTTCGCCGCCGAAGGCACGATTGAAGCACCCAATTCCGCCAGGCCCTCGGAAAGCTGAGTCATTCCCTCTGCATTGATGCGACGCGAGCGCTCGATGAAATCGCTATCGCCCAGTGCGGCGCGCGCCGCACTCAGCCCCAGGGAGTTGACGTTGAATGCGGGCCGAACGCGGTTGAGGAGGTCGGCGATCCCGGGGTTGCTCAAGGCATAGCCCACACGCAGCGCCGCAAGCCCATAAGCCTTGGAAAAGGTCCGGGTCACGACCAGATTCGGAAACTCCGCCAGCCAGGTGGAGGCATCGCCCAGCGCGTCTGACTGAGCATATTCTGTGTAGGCTTCATCGATCACGCAGATCACATGGGGCGGCAGCGAAGCGACAAAATCCTTCAGGCGGTCTGCCGTGAGCCAGGTGCCCGTCGGATTGTTGGGATTGGCGATAAAGACCAGACGCGTGCTCGGGCCAACGTGCTCGTAGAGCGATCGCAAATCGTGCCCTAACGCCATCGGATGGTCCGCTGGCAAAGCAGGCGCGATTCGAGCCTCGGCTCCCACCATTTGCGTGGCGATCGGATAAACAGCGAACGCGTACTGAGAAAACACCGAGTCAAACCCCGGCTGAAGAAAAACCTGGGCCAGAAAAACGAGCACATCGTTTGATCCGTTGCCCAGCGTGATGCAGTCGGTATCGACGCCGTGTTTCTCACTGATCGCTCTTTTCAGTTCGAAGCCGTTGGCGTCCGGATACAGCCACAGATCGTCCAACTCGCCTTTGACGGCCTCAATGGCACGGGGACTGGCTCCGAGCGGATTCTCGTTCGAGGCCAGCTTGATCGAATCAGTCACGCCGTATTCGCGTTCAAGCTCGGAGATCGGCTTGCCGGGGGTGTAGGGCCTGAGTTCTCGAACGCCGGGCACGGCGAGGTCTTCGAAATTCATGATTTTCATGGGGTCAGACTATCCTTGACGTGGTGCTTCCGGCAACGGTTCGGGGTCTTTGTTCGCGTCCGGCTCTCGGCTGAGCACTGCTCGAGGGTAGGAGCCGAGGATCTTGACCAGGCGAGCCGATTCCTGCAGGTCCGAGATGGCCGAAGACAGGCCGGGGTGATCGACATGTCCGTCAACATCGATGAAGAACACGTAGTCCCAGCGCCCCTGTCGCGATGGCCGGGATTCGATTCGATTCATATTGACGCCGTGACGCGCCAGCGGCTCGAGCAGACCGAACAGCGCTCCAGGGTCATCATGACCGGCCACCATCAGGGTCGTCTTGTCCTGACCGGAGGCAGGCAGAAGCGATTGACCGAGCACCAGAAACCGGGTGGTGTTGTCGACATGATCTTCGATATTGCCGAACAGCACCGGCAAACCATACACCTCTGCGGCATGACGACCGGCGATGGCGGCCGAATCCGATGAATTTCGCACTCGGCGGGCAGCCTCGGCGTTGCTTGACACGGCGATCAACTCAGCATGATCGAGATGGGCCGCCAGCCAGTGCTTGCACTGCGCGAGAGACTGCTGGTGCGCGTAGAGGCGTTCGATATCGTTCAGGGTCCGGGCCTGCGTCAGCAGATGCTGGTGGATCCTGAGCTCGACCTCTGCGGCAATCTTGAGATCGGAATGCATGAACATGTCCAGCGTATTGCTGACCACGCCCTGGGTGGAATTTTCGACCGGAACCACACCGAAATCCGCCTCGCCTCCCTGAACACTCAGGAAAACGTCCTCAATGCCGGGCTGGGCAATCGCGTTGACCGAGTGGCCGAACTGGCGATAGACCGCTTGCTGAGTAAAGGTGCCTTCAGGTCCGAGATAGGCAATGCGCATCGGCTCCTGCTGGGCAAGACAGGCAGACATGATCTCCCGGAACAGACGCAGCATGACCGAATCGTTCAGCGGGCCAGTATTGCGCTCGAGAACTCGGCGCAGGACCTGCGCTTCGCGGTCGGGGCGGTAATAGGCCGAGCCTGAGCCCAGATCACCCTTGATTTCACGCACGCCCGTGGCGAGCTCGGCCCGTTCGGAAATCAACCCTTGAATCTGCAGGTCCAGTTGATCGATGCGCCGACGGATATCGGACAGCTTGCGCTCAGCCGTATCTGCGTTCGTAGTCTCCGAGGAAGTCAATCAGAATCTCCACCGCTGCGTTATCGAGCGCATTGTACAGGCTGGCGCGCAAACCGCCGAGTGCGCGGTGGCCCTTCAGACCCAGCAGACCCTCCCCTGCGGCTTTCGACACCACGTCGGCACTGCGGTCGCCCTCGACCGGGAAAAACGGAATATTCATCACCGAGCGAGCAGGCTCGGCGACGGGATTGCACCAGAAGCCGCTGCCATCGATAAAGTCGTAGAGCTGCTTCGCACGCTGACGATTTCGCTGCCCGAAGAACGTCAGGCCGCCGCTGGCTTCGATCCAGCGACAGGTTTCGAGTGCAGCGAACCACGCCAGCGTCGCTGGCGTATTCAGCATGGAATCGGCATCGATCCATTTTCGATAGTCCAGATAGGCCGGCAGGTCGTTCGGAATGCGATCCAACAGATCGCGCCGAATGACCACCACGGTCAATCCGGCGATGCCGAGATTCTTCTGTGCCCCGGCATAGGCAAACGCCAGCTCGCTGTAGGGATAGGGTCGCGACAGGAACTCAGACGATAGATCGGCAGCCAGCGGCACCGCGACTGCCGGGGGACGATCGAACTGGACCCCATGGATGGTTTCATTACCGGTGTAATGCAGATAGGCACAGCCGGTAGGAAGATGGCCCATTTCCGGCAGATCGATGTAACCGATCTCCTTGCTGCTGCCCACTTCCTCGGCAGGTCCGATCCGGCGCGCCTCGGCCAAGGCTTTTTCTCCCCAGTGGCCGCTGGTCAGATAGGCCGGCGTCCGGTCCTTTGCCAGGGCCATCGGCAGCCAGGCGAACTGAAGATTAGCGCCACCCTGGAGCAGGAGCACATGGTGGTCGTTGCCCAGCCCCATCAGTTGCCGAAGCCTCGCATTGAGCTCCTCGGCGATGGCCGCGAAGGCCGGGCCGCGATGGGAAAGCTCGGCAATCGAGGGCCGCCCACCGGGGTCGAGAGCGAATGCCTGACTCAGTGAATCGCGCACGGGCCGCGGCAGCATCGCCGGGCCGGCAGAAAAATTATGCTGGTTCACGCCGCGACCGGGATGACCTCGAGCCCTCCCATGTAGGGCTTGAGTACCTCCGGAACGCGGAGGGACCCATCGCGCTGCTGGTAGTTTTCGAGCACAGCGATCAGGGTGCGGCCGACCGCCAGCCCGGAGCCATTGATCGTGTGGACCAATTCGGGCTTCCCGGTTTCCGGATTTCGCCAGCGGGCCTGCATACGGCGGGCCTGAAAATCGCCAAAGTTTGAACAGGATGAGATTTCCCGAAACGCTTGCTGGCCGGGAAGCCAGACCTCAAGGTCGTAGGTCTTGCGCGCTGAAAACCCCATATCGCCAGTGCACAGAAGCATCACGCGATACGGCAGTTCCAGGGCCTGGAGAATCTCCTCGGCATGGCCGGTCAACGCTTCATGACAGTCGTCGGATTCCTGCGGCAGACTGATCTGCACCAGCTCGACCTTGTCGAACTGATGCTGTCGAATCATGCCCCGCGTGTCTTTTCCGTAGGCCCCCGCTTCGCGCCGGAAGCACGGCGTATGGGCCATGAATTTCAACGGAAGCCTGCCGGCATCCAGGATTTGATCGGCCACAAGATTGGTCAATGGGACTTCCGCCGTGGGGATCAGAAAACGCCCTGAATCGTCTTCGATCGCGAAGGCGTCTTCGACAAACTTCGGCAGTTGACCGGTGCCCTCCATCGCCCCGCCATTCACCAGATAGGGCACATACATTTCGCGATAGCCGTGGCCTTCGTGCCGATCGAGCATGAACTGGGCCAAAGCCCGGTGCAATCGGGCCACCGCGCCACCGAGAACGGCAAAGCGTGCACCCGACATTCTGGCCGCCAGCTCAAAATTCAGCCCCTGCGTCGACTCGCCGATTTCCACGTGGTCGCGCGGCTCGAAATCGAGTGCCGTTGGCTCGCCCCAGCAGCGAATTTCGCGGTTGTCCTCCTCGCTTTGCCCCGCCGGTACGTCCTTCGCAGGCAGGTTCGGCATGTCCAGCGCCAGGTGATGCAACTGATCGCGAAGCGCATCGAGCGTGGTCTTGGTTTCTTTCAACTCATCGCCGAGTCGAGAGACATCATCCAGCAGGGGTTGAATATCCTCTCCCCGGGCTTTGGCTCGTCCGATCGCCTTGGAACTGGTGTTGCGTTGGTTTTGAAGTTCTTCCGTGCGGATCTGCAGCGCCTTGCGCTGTTCTTCAAGCGCCGCGTGGTTCTCGATATCGAGGTGATAGCCGCGACGGGCGAGTGCGTCGGCCACCGAGCCCAGATCGTTTCTCAGTCGTTGGGGGTCCAGCATGATTTCGCGCTCAACGTTTCACTGCGGGTTCATTCGGCCGGCGGCTGGACCGTCGGTCTCGGAATACGGGTCATGAAAGATGATGTTAGCGTTCCGCTCCGGACCGGTCGAGAGCATGTGGATCGGGGCGTCGATCAACGCTTCGATGCGCTGCAGGTAAGCCCTGGCGCCCGCGGGAAGCAGCGCTGCATCGGTCAATCCCTGGGTCGTCCCGTCCCAGCCGGGAAGGGTCTCGTAGACCGGCCTGACTCGATTCCACTCCTCGGCACCGAGCGGAAAGGTGTCCACGCCGTCATAGTCCACGCAGATCTTGACTTCATTGAAGGTATCCAGGACGTCCAGCTTGGTAATGCAAAGCCCGGAAATACCGTTGATCTTGACCATCCGGCGCATGGCCACGGCATCAAGCCAGCCGCAGCGCCGGGGCCGACCCGTCGTTGCTCCGAACTCAACGCCTCGTTCAGCCATTTTCTGGCCGGCGTCGTCGTCGAGCTCCGTGGGGAAGGGCCCGCTTCCGACGCGAGTGGTGTAGGCCTTGGTGATGCCCAGGACATAGTCCACGGCATCGGGCCCAACGCCAGCGCCCGTCATGACCCCGCCAACGGTGGTATTCGACGAGGTGACGAAGGGATAGGTGCCGTGATCAATGTCGAGCAGGCTGCCTTGCGCACCTTCGAAGAGAATCTTTCGGCGGCTATCGCGCAGCTCGTGCAGCTCACGGGTCACGTCTGAGAACATCGGACGAAGCTGCTCGCCAAGGCGCGCAGCCTCATCGGCGATCGCAGATCCGTCGACCGGATCGGTCTTGTAGAAATGCTCGAGCAGGAAGTTGTGGTAATCGATCACGCCGCCCAATTTGTCGTCAAGCCGAGCAGGATCGGCCAGGTCAGCCAGACGCAGTCCGTGACGAGACACCTTGTCTTCGTAAGCAGGGCCAATGCCGCGACCTGTGGTTCCGATCTTTTGCTGACCTCGAGCCAACTCGCGGGCTCGATCAAGGGCCTCGTGGCAGCCCAGTATGACCGGGCAGGCAGGCGAAATCCCCAGTCGAGATCGGACCTCGACGCCACTCGCTTCCAGGCCTTCGATCTCCTCGATCAGGGCGTGAGGAGCCACCACGACCCCGTTCCCGATCAGGCATCGTGCCTTTGGCGTCAGCACGCCGGAAGGGATCACGTGCAGAACCGTTTTCTCCCCGTTGATCACCAGCGTATGGCCCGCATTGTGACCTCCCTGATAACGGACGACGGCATCGACGTCGTGCGCTAGCAGGTCGACAATTTTTCCTTTGCCCTCGTCACCCCACTGGGTGCCAAGGATAACGACAGATCGATTCATGGCCCTGGGATGGTTATTAGCGCGAGTTCTGTTGCTCGAAATAGCGGAAGAACTCCGAGCTCGTATCCATCAGCAGGACATCGTTCTGCGTGCCGAAGCTTTTGTCGTAGGCGCTCAGGCTTCGGTAGAAGGAATAGAATTCCCGATCCCGATTATAGGCATTGGCGTAGATTTCAATGGCCTCCGCATCGCCCTGTCCGCGAATCTGCTGCGCATCGCGTTCTGCGTTGGCGATAAGAACGCGCACCTGACGATCGGCATCCGCGCGGATCCGCTCCGCCGACTCCCGACCGAGTGAACGCAGTTCGTTAGCGAACTCGGTTCGCTGCGTTTCCATGCGATCGAACACCGAATTCAGCACCTCCTCGGTCAGTTCGATCCGCTTGATACGAACATCGTTGACCTTGATCCCGAAATCCCGGAAACGCTCATCGGCGCGGGCGACCAGGCGTTCCATCATGTCCCTGCGCTGCTCCGAGACCACCTCACTCAGCGTGCGCTGGGCAAATTCGTCACGAAGATCGTTTCTGATCAGCTGTCCGAGACGATTTCGCGTGAACATCATGTTGCCGCCCTGGGTCGAGATGTAAAACTGACGCGGATCCTCGATCTGCCATTTGACGTAGTAGTCAACTTCAACAAATTTCTGTTCTGCCGTGTTCATCTGCTCGGGCTGCATGTCGAGGGTGATGAGGCGGCGTTCAAGCTTGACCACGTTGTTGATGAACGGCGCCTTGACGTGGAGTCCGGGCTCGTAATCCGCGCGAACAACCTCACCGAGCCGGAATTTAATGGCGTATTCGGTTTCTTTCACCACGAAAAGACTGTTGAGCCCGACAAAAACGGCCAGTAGCAGGATGGCAATAACGATAATTCTCATGATCAACGTCCCTCCCGGCCGGTTCTGGCTCTGGGGTCTGCGGTGCTATTTTGCCCGCGCTGTTCGCTGGGCGACATCATTGGCGGAGGCGGAGGCGCCGCGGAAACATTCGAACCTCCCGTCATCCGATCGAGGGGCAGATAAAACATATTGTTGGAGTCTTGGACATCCATCAGGACTTTCGACGACCGTCCGTACACCCGCTCCAGCGTTTCGAGATAGAGTCGCTCACGCGTAACTTCCGGTGCCTGGGAATACTCGGTAAGAATGGCGACGAATCGATCCGCCTCACCAGTGGCCTGAGCAATGACAGTTTCCCGATAACCCTCGGCTTCTTCGATGATTCTCGCCGCAGCACCGCGCGCTTCAGGGACTTCCTGGTTGGCATAGGCCTGCGCCTCGTTGGCGAACCTGATCTGGTCCTCGCGTGCTCGGACAACGTCATCGAATGCCGCTCGAACCTGAGTGGGAGGACGAACTTCCTGCAGGTTGAACGATGTGATCTCGATTCCCGGTTGGTAGCGGCTGACGATTTCCTCGAGCAACAGTCCGCTGTCGATGGCAATCTGATTTCGACCGGCTTCCAGGATGAAATCCATCGTGTTGGTGCCGACAATTTCGCGGATCGCGCTGTCCGCCGCCTGGGTCAGGGAATCGATCGGATCCTGGATATTGAACAGAAACGCCGTCGGATCGATGACGCGGTACTGCACCGCGTAAGCCAGTTCAATCAGATTCTCATCGCCGGTCAACATTCGGCTCTGGCTCTCGAGCGAGCTGACCTGACTAACGTTGACCTTGATGACTTCTTCGATCGGGCTCGGAAAGGTCAGCTTGAAACCAGGCGTCAACACGCGATTTTCCTCACCGAAGCGCAGCACCACGCCGCGTTCCGACTCATCGATGATGTGGATGGAATTCCAGACCACCCAGAGCGCGATCAGCAGACCAACCAGCAGCAGAATGCCGCCGAAGGAAGGCCCGCCAGATTTACCGGATGGAGAATCGCCGCTGTCTTTTCCACCTCCCATGATGGACTTTAATCGCTTCTGCACATTGGCAAAAACTTCGTCCAGATCCGGCGGCTGCTGACCGTTCCCTCCTTTCCAGGGATCGCGATCTCCGCCACCGCCACCGCTCCCGCGGCCAGGTTCATTCCAGGGCATTGCATTCTCCGTTGATCAAAGCCGGGACCCACTCATTAAAAGCCAGCAGGGACGTGACATCAGGTGATGCCGGACGTGCCCTGCAAGCCCCAATACGCAAGCCAATTAGTGTAACAGGAGTTCGAACGCTAGTTTGCCATCTCGACCGCTAAGTCGTGTCAATGAACGCACGTCGCGACGGTCAAGTTCGACCTCCAGATGGCACTGGCCTCGGTCATCGATGCGTTCCTGTATGACTGCCCCCAATTCGAACAGCGCAGCGCGCAAGCGGGGCGTCTGTGGACCCAGCTCGATCCAGCGATGGACCCGCCCCTCGCCGACCCGTTCGACCAGGGCCCGCTTGAGAGCTTCCATGCCCGCACCGGTCTGCGCCGATACCCAGACCGCCTTGACCTGACCGTTTTCGTCCCGCTCAAGACCGGGTGAGCGATCGGTCATGTCGACCTTATTGAAGACCCTGAGCTGCTCAATGCCTGACGCGCCGATATCATTGAGCACGTCCTCGACAACGGCCTGATGACGGCCACGATCAGGACTGGCGCCGTCAATCAGATGAACGACCAGACTGGCGCTCAGCGTCTCCTCCAAGGTCGCACGAAAGGCCGCGACCAGTTCGTGCGGCAGGTCACGAATAAAGCCGACGGTGTCGCTCAGCAGCAGCGCACTACCCGGTAGGTCCTCAATTCGTCGAACCGTGGGATCCAGCGTTGCAAACAATTGGTCTCGAGCCATTACCCCCGATGCGGTCAAACGATTGAACAGGGTGCTCTTGCCCGCATTGGTGTATCCGACCAGCGCGACCAGTGGTGTTTCACTCCGGTCCCGAGCGCGCCGCCCCTGTGATCGGCGCTGCTCAACCTTGTCCAGGCGCTGAGTTAGGGCCCGAATTCGTCCAGCGAGAAGCCGGCGGTCGGTCTCAAGCTGGGTTTCACCCGGCCCGCGCATGCCGATGCCACCGCGCTGACGCTCCAGGTGGGTCCAACCGCGCACCAGACGGGTCGCTAGATGACGCAGCTGAGCCAGTTCGACCTGGAGCTTGCCTTCATGCGACCGGGCCCGCTGGGCAAAGATGTCGAGTATGAGCGTAGTCCGATCCAGCACGTTGACCCGAAGGTGACGAACGAGATTTCGCTCCTGGACGGGGCTCAATCGCGCGTTGACCAGTACGAGCCCAATGGATTCGCTCTCGACGAGCGAGGCCATCTCTTCGACCTTGCCCGACCCGACCAGGAACTTGGGGTCGGGCTGATCGCGCGGCGCGCTGAGTTGGCCAACGACATTCAGCCCGGCCGATTCTGCAAGCCGGACAAACTCCTCGCGGGAATCCTCGTCATCCGACATGCGAATGACAGGATGCAGCAACAGGGTCCGAGTCGCCTCGCCCGCTTGACGGACCGCGACATCGCTCGATTCGACTTCAATCAGGAGTCTTCACTCGCATCATCGTCGTGCAGGCGGACGTTTCGGGCCGGCACCACCGTGGAAATCGCATGCTTGTAAATCATCTGATTGACGGAATTCTTCAACAAAATCACGAAGTTGTCAAAGGACTCGATTTGCCCTTGAAGCTTGATGCCGTTGACCAGATAGATTGCCACCGGGATGTGTTCCCGGCGCAGGGCGTTCAAAAAAGGATCCTGAAGCGATTGACCCTTGGACATTTATTAACTCCTTATTCGTTGCCGTTGGTTGACACTTTTGTCAGGATTTTCGCCCAGTCGCCATACCGGTTGTACTGACAGCTGCCCGATCTGGCAGTTGATACGTCGCGATAAATCCCTCTACCTGCCTGCAAATACGATCAAAAACTGACGTATTGTCGCTATCATACCAGAGCGATGTTCGCAACTGTCGCAATGCAGTCAACTGGCGTTTGGCCAATTGACGCGTTGCTGCACGGACACGCCGCCCAAATTCCTCCCGGTCAAGCCGCCCCGCCAGAAGCTCCCAAGCCTGACGATATCCGACGCTCCGAAATGCGGGTAGCTCGGGATCGAAACATGAGCTGGAAAACAGGGCGCGTGCTTCGTCTAGGAAATCCGCGGCCATCATCTCCTCGAATCGACGACCGATTCGGGCATGAAGTACCTTCCGATCAGCCGGCGTGCAGACCAGGCGAAAACTGGCAAAACGCGGCAGCCTGTTGTGCTGCTGCCAAAAACTCGGTCCCCTGCCACTGACGCGGAGGATCTCGATCGAGCGCAACAGCCGCTGCGAATCATGACCGGTGATCCAGGAGGCCGCCTGCGGGTCGGATGCCAGCAGCTCGTCATGAAGTGCTTGGCGACCCCTGCGCTCCATTTCCCTGCTGAGCTGCTTGCGCAATTGAGGGTCCGCAGCAGGCATCTTGTCGAGGCCATAGAGCGCTGCTCGAAGATAGAGGGTCGTACCGCCCACGAGCAATGGCACTCGATTGCGAGCATGAGACTCGACCATGAGGCGATCGCAGTCAGCAAGGAAATCGGCCGCCGAATAGGGGTCACTAGGGTCGCGGATATCAATCAGGGCGTGAGGGTAGCGCGCCAGCTCCGCCGGCGACGGCTTGGCGGCTCCGATATTCAGTCCGCGATAGACCTGGGCCGAATCCACACTGATCAGATCAACATCGAAGCGATCGGAGATGGCCATTGCAACCGCCGTCTTGCCTGCCGCAGTCGGACCGCTCAAAACAATCGCTGGCGGCAGCTCGATCGGATCGATCATCTACTGCCCCCGCAGGAACAGACGATCGAGTGCTTTCATGTCCATTTGTACCCACGTTGGACGCCCGTGATTGCACTGATCACTACGCTCGGTGATCTCCATATCGCGAAGGAGACGATTCATCTCATCAATATTGAGTCGGCGATTCGCTCGCACCGATCCGTGGCAAGCCATCGTCGATAGAAGTTGATCAATGGCCTGCTCGATCCGCTCGCTTTGACCCAGTTCGGCCAGATCAGACAACAGATCGCGGACCAGACCGAGCGGGTCGGACGAAGTCAGGAGTGACGGCACGGCCCGAACAAAGACGTGCTCGGGGCCGGCTAGGTCCAGGTCGAAGCCCAGGCGCGTGAGATCGGCCGGGTGGACTTCAAGCGCCTGCGCTTCGCGGTGCGACACCGCCAGCTTCTCGGGTACGAGCAGACGCTGCGAGCGAACGCGATCTTCCGCCCAGGTTCGTTTGAGCTGCTCATAGACAATCCGCTCATGGGCGGCATGCATGTCCACGACGATCAGACCGTGGGCGTTTTCGGCCAGAATGAAGACGCCGTTCAGTTGGGCCAGAGCAAATCCCAGTGGTGGGATTTCCGTGTTTGCTGATCCCTGCACCCCGTTGGTCGCCGAGCCATTCGAGCTCGGGACCAGGCGGGAATAACGCTCGACCTGTTCCGAAACACTCAAACCCAGGCCCGACTGCCGGGGTTCAGCCCGATCGGAGCCAGCATCAAAGGCCGGGGTCATCGACTCCCTCGCCGGGCGAGCAGCCGACGCAGACCCATCGCCCGAAGCCCCGGCGCGGGTGTCGGCGAGCGCGTGATGCAGCGTAGAGAACAGGAAATCGTGAACCAGGCGCCCGTCCCGAAATCGAACCTCGGTCTTCTGCGGGTGGACATTGACATCGACGCGCCGCGGGTCGAGGGTCAGACGCAGGATGAAGGCGGGCTGTCGACCATGAAACAAAACGTCCCGATAGGCCTGGCGGATCGCATGCACGACCAGCCGATCGCGGACCAGTCGCCCATTGACGAAAAAGAACTGTTGATCGGCCTGGCTTCGTGAATACGCAGGCCGCGCGATCCATCCGCTCAGATGCAGTCCCGCATGAGCTCGCTCGAGCTCAAGCGCTTGATCGACAAATGCTCTGCCACAGACCTCGCCAGCGCGGCGCAACCAGGCCTCAGGGTCTGGCGCAGGAGACAGGCGTCGAACAGTCCGGCCGTTATGGGCCAGCTCGAAACCCACGGCCATATTGGCCAGGGCCAAACGGCGTATCAGCTCGTCAATATGATTGAATTCGGTGCGTTCGGTGCGCAGAAACTTTCGTCGCGCCGGAACGCTGTAGAACAGGTCGCGCACCTCGATCGCGGTCCCCTCCGGCATGCCGTGGGGCCTCGGATCACTGCACTTTCCACCCTCGGCCTCGATCTGGCACCCGGAGTCCGCGCCCCGTGCTCGCGATTCCAGGCGAAGGCGTGATACGGATGCGATCGAGGCGAGCGCTTCGCCTCTGAAGCCCAAGCTCGCGACAGCCTCAAGGTCGTCAAGGCTGAAAATCTTGCTGGTGGCATGCGGCGCCAGGGCCAGTTGCAGCTGCGATCGATCTATACCCGAACCGTTGTCGCGAATTCGGATGCGCCGCATCCCGCCCTGCTCGACGTCGACCTCAATCCGGTCAGCCTCGGCATCCAGGCTGTTTTCGACCAGCTCTTTGACCACAGAGGCGGGCCGCTCGACGACCTCGCCTGCCGCGATCTGGTTGACAAGGTGTTTCGGAAGTTGGCGAATCGACATGGTGCCCAGTGTAACGACACGCCCCCTGACTTTCTCGAGCTCATGGCACTGAGCCGAGGAGGGAAGGCGAGCTGTGAGCCAATCAGCTGCTGGTCGGAATCACCAGAACGGCGCCGGGATGAATCACATCGCCGTCGATGTCATTGGCCTCACGCAGGCGGTTGACGCTGACTTGGTAGCGCTGAGCAATGACCCCCAGCGTATCGCCACGCTCGACCACATGGCGTCCGCCGCTGCTGCGATTGTTGGCAAACCAGGTGCCCTGAGGCGCGGTCCGGCGAAAGTGTTGATCGATCCCCCCGGCGATCGCCGACGCCACTTCTCGCCGATGCTGGGAACTGTTGAGGTTGCTTTCATCCTCAGGATTACTGATGAAGCCCACCTCAATAAGAAGACTGGGAACATCCGGCGAGCGCAGGACGACGAAATTTGCGCTTTCCACCCGCGGGCGGTGCCGCCGGCCGACGTTGCCGAGCTCACCCAGGATGGATTCGGCGGCGCGTCGGCTGTAGTCAAGCGACGCACTTTGCGAGAGGTCGAGCAGCACCGAGCTGAGCATCTCATCACCGCGGTCCAGGCGAACCCCGCCGATCAGGTCAGACTGGTTTTCACTGGCGGCAAGGCGCCGTGCCGCCTCGCTGGAAGCACCGCTGCGGGACAGGATGAACACCGAGCTGCCGCGAACGCGAAAATCTCTGAACGCGTCGGCGTGCAGGGAAACAAATAGGTCTGCCTCGGCTTCTCGCGCGCGCTCGTAGCGCTCATTGAGCGGCACAAAATAATCACCCGTTCGAATCAGAGCGCTTCGCATGCCCGGCATGTCATTGATCTTGCGCTCAAGCTCTCGGGCAATCGCGAGTGTAATGGATTTCTCGTAAACGCCGCTGGGCCCGATGGCGCCTGGGTCTTCACCGCCGTGACCGGCATCGATCGCGACGATCATTTCGCGTTCACCGGAATGCGCCGCTCGTACCACTTGGCGGACGCGCTCATCGGGAGACTGCGCGTTCTCCGGGGTGAGATCGATCACCAGGCGGTGGCCGTACTCGCCCGCTGGATCGAGAAGAAAACTCTGAGGTTTGGCTGATTCCTCCAGGTCAAGCACGACCCGAAGGTCGGTTCCGTTGCGAATGCCGTAGCGCAGTGACCTGACCACCCCGCTTCGCTCCGTGTCCAAATTCAGTTCCTGGGGCGATCGCGTCTCGTCGATGTCGACGACAATCCGGTCAGGATTGTCGAGCGTGAACAAGCGATATTCCACTCGACGATCAAGATCCAAAACCACACGAGTGCTGCCAGGACCCGCCCACACTCTGAGATTTTCGATGTCTCCGGGCCATGCGGCGCTGCTGATGACGATCATCAGAGCGGCCATGGCAGGAGCAATCAAACGGCGCATCAACGACTTCTCTGTGGTTAACCTGAACCCATCATGCACAGTAAATCAGCTTTTTTCAAGTCAAATCTTGAAGATACAGCGGCCTTTGAAGGCAGAACATTCAAAAACCACGGGAAACGACGGTCCGGGCCCTCGTCGTAACCGGTCGATTACCTCGACGGCAGAAAATCCAGCGGGTTTTCAGGATCGCCGTTTCTCCGAATTTCGAAATGAAGGATCGCTTCGTCGGTTTCGTCCAGACCCATTTCCGCAATCGTCTGACCGGCCCGCACCGGTGTCCCCTCCTCGACCAAACGACGGCGGTTGTGGCCATACGCCGAGAGCATGGTTCCAGAATGCTTGATGATGATCAACTCCCCATACCCGATCAAGGCCGTACCGCTGTAGACCACCTCCCCATCGGCCGCGGCCACCACCGCCTGGCCTGCTTGGCCGCGGATGCCCAGGCCCCGCCGGGCGGCCGAAGCATCGAAGGGGCGAGCCACCTCACCGGCCGTCGGCCAGCGCCAGCCCACACCAGCCACGAGGCGGCTGTTGGACGTTCGCCTTGAAGCCGGTTCGGGGGCTCTCGAGGATTCGCGGGCCCGTGACGGCTCCGGTTTTGCTGGAACCGGCTCAGTGGCGGGTGGGAGTGCGGGCTCGTTCGGGCGGCTTGACGACGAGGCAACCGCGTTCTCGTCCTGCGATCCGGCCGAGGAAGAGGACTGCGACGGTGGCGCCGTGGAACGGGGCGGCTCGGTCATTCGCAGTTCCTGTCCGGGTCGGATCATGTAGGGCTCGTCGAGACGATTCCACGCCGCGACGGATCGCCAGTCCAAGCCATACCTGAAGGCGATGGAATACAGGGTCTCACCGCGCCGCACCTCATAAATCGGTGGCGCGGTCTGCGGCCGGACTGATGTCCGCTCCGGTGGTGCTCGCTCACTTCGGTTTTCAACGGGAGCCGGAGCCCAGGGGGCACAGGAGGCCAGCAGCAAGACCAGCGCTGCGGCAGAGACCGGCCGGCCGCGGGGCGTGGCTAGAGCCACCACCACACAAGCCCCCCGGCGATGGCGAGCACGATGACAGTCCAGCCGATCAGATCGACCCAAGTCCTGAGGTGCTCGGCGGCGCGCTGCCCGCCGGCCCAGATCAGGCCAGCGACGAGAAAGAATCTCGCGCCACGACCAATCAGACTTCCAACGACAAAACCCGGCAGACCCATGCTCAAAGCGCCGCCGGCGATCGTGATGATCTTGAACGGTATCGGGGTGAAGCCAGCCACGATAACAAACCAGATTCCGTAGTCCCTGAAAGCCTCGACGGCAGCAGTGTACTTGTCTTCATAATTGATGCGCTCGATCAGGGGAAAGACCGCATCGAGCGCCAAATGACCGATCAGGTAGCCGAGCAGTCCGCCGATGACCGAGGCCACGGTAGTCAGTGCGGCGAGCCCCCAGGCGCGGTCGCGACGGGCCAGAACCATCGGGGCGAGCATGACGTCGGGCGGAATCGGGAAGAACACCGATTCTGACATTGACAATGCCGCCAGATATCGCTCGGCGTGGCGATGCCCGGCCCAGCCCAGAACGCGGTCATACAGTGCGGTGAACATCCGCGTCGCTACTCCAGACCATCGAGAAGCGGAACGAATACAACCGGACCAAGGTCCTCTTCCTCAAACCCTTCTGAGCTTCGGGTCACTCGAATCAGTCGCTGTCCCTGGTCCCGCGCCATCGGTGCCACCAGGACCCCGCCCTCGGCCAGCTGATCAAGCAGGGGCGCGGGGACCGACCCGCCGGCGGTCACGACGATGGCATCGAAAGGCGCCTGAGTCGGCCAGCCAATCAAACCGTCGCTGTGGCGTGTCAGGACGTTGTGCAGCCCCAAGCGATGAAATCGCTGGCGCGCCGACCGAACCAGCTCACCGATGCGTTCGGTCGTGAACACGCGCTTGCCGAGCAAGGCAAGCACTGCGGCCTGGTAGCCCGAGCCGGTGCCGATTTCCAGCACTTTGTCGAGCGGGCGTTGCCTTCGAATGGCAGCGGTCATGAGGGCCACCACGTAGGGTTGAGAAATGGTCTGGCCGCGCCCGATCGGAAGCGCCGTATCCTCGTAGGCGCGCGACGAAAGCGCCTCGTCAACGAAGAGATGGCGCGGGGTACGGGCGATGGCATCAAGAACCATCTGATCGTCGATTCCCTTTGACCTCAAACGCGCTACGAGGCGTTGCCGGGTGTTGACGGATGTCATCCCGATACCGCGTTGGAGCAGATCTAGGACCATTATTCCGCGTCGCCTGACCCGTTCAGTGCATCGATCCAGTGGCTGACCTGGTCCAGGGCCTGGTATCGAGTCAGGTCAACATGGATCGGCGTCACGGACACGTGGCCGCTTCGAACCGCGTTGAAATCAGTGCCGGGGCCATTATCGCTTTCGCCCCCCGGGGGGCCGATCCAGTAGAATCGGCGACCCCGAGGGTCATCGATAGGGATGACGTTTTCCGATCGATGCCGATGGCCCAGCCGCGTTGTTTGAAACCCCTTGATTTCCTCCCAGGGGATATCCGGAACGTTCACATTCAGAATCGTGTCGGCGGGCAGCGGCTCGGCGACCAGCCGTTGCATGAGAATTGTTGCTGCTCGCGCTGCAGTCTCGTAATGCTCGGGACCGCCGCGACCGTAAGACAGGGACACCGCCATCGCCGGCAGGCCGAGGAAGCGCCCCTCCATTGCCGCAGCAACGGTGCCTGAATAGAGAACGTCGTCCCCCATATTGGCACCGGCGTTGATCCCGGAAACCACCATGTCCGGCTCATCAGACAGGACACCGGTGATGGCCACGTGGACACAGTCGGTCGGGGTGCCGAAAACCTTGTAACGGCCATCGCCTTGTTTTTCGACGCGAATCGGCTGATCCAGGGTCAGGGAGTTGCTGGCTCCGGAACGATCGCGGTCAGGGGCGACCACCGTGATGTGGTCGGCATGGGCAGTCAGACCCTCTGCCAACAAGCGTATGCCGGGCGCATACAGCCCGTCGTCATTGGAAATGAGAATATGCATTCTTGAATCAACTGATGTGAAGACTCAACTATAAAGGAATAGCGCCATGAACGGCAGACAGGATGAGGTGCCGCATGAGTATTAATGACGACGATATCGCTCTGTTCCGGACAGCAGTCGGGGCGGTTCGCAAGATCGAGAAAGACCGGATACCTCCCGCTCCGATCCGCAAGCGTGCGATCCCGATGCAACGCCAGATCGACGATCAGGCTGTGATGGATGAGCTGGCCAACGGGCCATTCGATTTCAGCACGGTGGAAAACGGCGACGAGCTGCAGTGGCTGGCACCGGGTTTACGACCAAGAATCCTGACTCGGCTTCGCCGAGGTCATTGGCGAGTTCAAGATGAGATCGATCTGCATCAAATGACGGTCAAAGCCGCCAGCGCCAGCGTGCGAACGTTCTTGAGCGAAGCAGAACGGGACGGGTTGAGCTGTGTGAAAATCATTCACGGCAAGGGACTGCGCTCCGGTCCGGCTGGCCCACGCCTGAAACAGATGACCGCCCGCCTATTGAGCCGACGTGATCGAGTGATTGCATTCGCGTCAGCGCCTCCAACGGATGGGGGCACGGGCGCGGTCCATGTGCTTCTCAAATCGCGCGTCTGAACGCGGATGATTGATACGGCGATCCCCGCGTTACTGATACTGGCCGCACTTGGCGCTTGGTGGTCAGCGGCGACTCGCGCCCATGAATTTGCGCGTGAATACGCACGACGGTTCTGTCAGGCTCAGGAATGGCAGCTTCTCGACCAGACCGTCTCGCTGGGGTTCATGCGGCCGACACGCCGAAATGGCCGCTGGCAGTGGCGGCGCCTCTACCGTTTCGAATTCAGCGCGACGGGCGGTGACCGCAGACAGGGCGATCTGGTTATGTTCGGTCACCAGCTCGGACGCCTGCGCGGCGAGCTGAACGAGGGAGGCCACCTGATCGAGTGACCGTTTCCCCGATTGCCTATTTGACGACTCGAAGCTTGGGCTGCTTCGGAATATTCGGCGGGCTTCCGTCATCGTCTGGGCCGTCGTCATCGCCGCCCAGTGCGTCCTCATCCGGGAACATCATCCCCCGACCGTTCTCTCTTGCGTAGATCCCTTCCACCGCAGTGATGGGCACGGAAACGGCTCGTGAAACCCCGCCAAACCGGGCAACAAATGTCACGAGCTCTTGGTCCATCAACAGGTCTCGGACGGCCGAAGGCGATACATTGAGAATGACCTTTCCGTCGCCGCGCGCCGAATCTGGCACCTCCAGATCAGGGTCGTCGGCGTCGATCAACAGGTGAGGAGTGAGCCCCGAGTCGACGATCCACTCATGCATCGCCCGCAACAGATAAGACCGGCTCGGCAGCACGCCACTACCTCACAGGCTCTCTGAGCTGGCGTTCAGCTTCCGTCAAACTTCGCTGAAACGAGTCTCGCTGGAAAATCCGTTCCATGTAGTGATGGAGATTCGGTGTCTGCTTGGCCGTCAACCCAAGCTCGTAGGAGGGCAGTCGCCAGAGTAAGGGAGCAAGCGCGCAATCGGCCAGCGAAAGCTCGTCGTTCAACACAAATGGCGTCAGGCCAAAGAGATCGTCAGAGGCAATCAGGCTGTCAACGAGGTGTTTCTTGGCGGTGGCAACTTTTTTCGCGCCGCTTGAGGTTTCGATAATTTTTCCCGTATCGATCCAGTCGCGATACATCCTATACATCGCCAAGCGCAACCGAGACCGCGACACGGGGTCGACGGGCATCAACGGCGGGTGCGGGTAACGCTCGTCAAGATACTCGGTTACCACCCACGTGCCGTAGAGCACCATGTCGCGGTCGACCAGCGTCGGTGGTTCCCCGTAAGGATTAAGCTCGGCCAAGTCCGCCGTTGCCGCTCGATCCTGTTCAACGTGGATGATTTCCACGTTGATGCCCTTCTCAGCCAGGACAAACCTCACCCGGTGGCAGTTCAGGCAATTCTCCGAAGAGTACAGTGCCATCATATCTTTTCCCTCCTGTCGCCTGGTCCCACAGTATGCGCAACCCCGGGCATCATTTTTTCACGTCTTTCCAGTATTCCTTGTACAACAACCAGGCCAGGAAGGTAAACACGACAAGAAACAACAGCACCCAGGGCCCCATGCGCAGACGGTCCAATGCAGCCGGCTCAGCGATGTAGGCCATGAAGGCCGTCAAATCAGTGATTGCTGCATCATATTCTTCAGGGCTCATCAGGCCCGGCTCCTCCAGCTCAAGAGACTCGATGACCGTCCGACTTTCGCCAGCTTCATTGGTGATCGTTTCCGTGATGGGGCGCTGGATACCTTGGAGCTCCCAAAGGACATGCGGCATGGCAGCATTCGCCAGCAGCGTGTTGTTCCAGCCTTCTTCTGTCAGGTAATAGCTGCGCAGGAAGGTGTAGACCCAGTCTGCCGATCTCGATCGCGCCGTAAGCGACAGATCGGGCGGCGCCTTGCCAAACCACTCCGTCGCCTGGTCATAGGGCATAGAAGACATCATGTAGTCATTGATGGTTTGGTCGCCCTTGATCAGAAATTCTTCGACTTGTTCATCGGTCAAGCCAAGATCTTCGCCAACCCGCTTCCAACGCATGTATTGCGCTGAATGGCAACCCATGCAGTAATTGGCAAACATGGTCGCGCCGCGCTGAAGGGACGCCGTGTCCTCGATATTGATCGGCGCATGGTCATAGTCTCCGCCGCCGGCAGCGCTTGCATTGAAGCTCAAAAGCAACGCCGCCAGCGCAGTCGAAATCCCCGTGTGAATTCTCATGTCGTCACCCGCTCTGGCACAGGCTTTGTGCTCTCCATGGACGTCACCACTGGCATCAGAGCGAAGAAGGCGAAGTAAACCACCGTCCAAACCCTTGATTCGATGGTTTCGGCCGGCGTGCCCTCAGCCATACCAAGCATGCCCAGCCGAATGAACCCAATGGCGAATACGGTCAGCAGAATCTTGCTGCCCAGACCCTTGTAGCGTATTGAACGCACTTTGGAACGGTCCAACCACGGCATCAGGAACAACACAAAGATCGCCGCACCCATCAGGACGACCCCCATCAACTTGTCCGGCACGGCTCGGAGGATGGCGTAGTAAGGGGTGAAATACCAGACCGGAACGATATGGTTCGGTGTGACCAGCGGGTCGGAAGGCGCGAAATTATCCTTCTCGAGGAAATACCCACCGCCATCTGGAGCGTAGAACAGTACAAACGCGAACAGCAGCAGGAAGATTCCAACGCCAAAAATGTCCTTGACCGTGTAATAGGGATGGAAGGGAATGCCGTCGCGAGGGATGCCGTTCTCGTCCTTGTTTTTCTTGATTTCAATTCCGTCCGGGTTGTTCGAGCCCACTTCGTGCAGCGCCGCCAGATGCAGGACCACGAGGGCCAGCAGCGCAAGCGGAAGCGCGATGACATGCAGGGCGAAGAACCGATTTAGCGTTGCATCGGCAATGTAGTAATCCCCTCGAATCCACTCAACCAGGGCATCACCCACATAGGGAATTGCGCCAAACAGGGAAACGATCACCTGAGCACCCCAGTAGGACATCTGGCCCCAGGGCAAAACGTAGCCCATGAACGCTTCAGCCATCAGGACCAAGTAAATGAGCACGCCGAGGATCCAAACCAGCTCACGGGGTTTCTGATACGAGCCGTACATCAGCGCGCGGAACATGTGCAGGTAAACAACGATGAAAAACGCCGATGCACCGGTCGAATGCATGTAGCGGATCAACCAGCCCCAGTCGACATCACGCATGATGTACTCGACCGATCCAAACGCCAGCGCAGCATCGGGTTTGTAGTGCATGGTGAGAAAAATGCCGGTCACGATTTGATTGACCAGCACCAACAACGCGAGCGAGCCAAAGAAATACATGATGTTGAAATTCTTCGGCGCGTAGTACTCGCTAATGTGCGATTTCCAGAATTCGGATACCGGGAGGCGCTTGTCAACCCACTGACCCAGCGCGCCGACATTCTTGCTAATTGTGCTTGCAGGTTTAGCCATGATCAGGCAGCTCCTTGTTCTGGATCGACACCAATCAGAATTCGATCCTCATCGACGAATGAATAGGGAGGAACTTTCAGGTTGAGTTGAGCCGGTTTACCGGCATAAACGCGTCCGGCAAGATCGAAGGCCGACTTATGGCATGGGCAATAAAATCCACCGCGCCAGTCGTCATCAAACACCTGTGGTTCCACTTCCGGCCGCAGTTCCGGAATGCACCCCAGATGCGTGCAGTGAAGGTTCAGGACCAAGTATTCCGGTTTGATCGATCGATGGATATTCCCCGCGTATTCTGGCTGCTGATCCTGACTCGAATCCGGATCGGCCAAGCGCTCGCTGAGGCGATCCAGATCGTCGACCATGCGCTCGGTTCGGTGGAGAATACCGATCGCCTGCCCGCGCCATGAGACGCGCGTCAGCTGACCCGGCTGAAGGTCAGCGATGGACACCTCAACGGGCGCGCCCACCGTTTTGGCTTTGGCACTCGGTTGCCAAGACGCTGCAAACGGCCAGGCCACCAGACCTGCCCCCGCAGCACCGACGACGCCGGTCACCCCAAGCAGCAGGTTGCGACGACCGGTATCGGTCTGTTTCTGAATCGACTCGGAAGTTTCGGTTTTCGACATGACTTACTCCGCCTTCAACGGATCGGGCCCAATCAGCTTCATCAACGCTGCTTGAGGGTTGAACGAATCACGCGCATCGACCGGATTTCGGTGCCTCGGCCAGGCGACGTGCCGAAACGAGGTCTGCGCAAAAGGGCAATTGACGATGCAATCCGCTATTTTAGCGAATTTCATGACCTTTTAACAAATTAAAATGCCAATCGGGATCGAAAGGCAGCCTTTGCTTTGCTTAACCCGTACGACGGAAGTAGTCTACGCGCAGGTCTGCGAACGAGATGTCAGCGAGCGAGCACTAGTTTTGATCAGAATTCTTCATTTCATCAGTCAATGCGTCGTGCTCGGTCTTGCCGTCGCTTTCGTGGTGGTCTTCTTTCGCCCGGATCTCTTGCCGGCACTAAATCACCCGAGCGCACCGCCAGGTCCGGACAGCTATGCATCCGCCGTCAACATGACCGCGCCGTCGGTGGTCAGTATCTACACGCGCACCCTGGTCACCCAACCGATGTTCCAGAACCCCTCCAACCCCCTCTACCGTCGGCTCTATGAAAACCGCATGGTGACCCGGCCGCAGCGCGGGCTGGGCTCAGGGGTGATCGTCTCGGAGGACGGCTTGATTCTGACCACGCGCCACGTGATTTCCGATGTCGACGACATCGTCGTGGCGCTTTTCGATGGACGCATTGCTGAAGCTCGCGTGGTCGGGAGCGATCCCGGCACCGATCTGGCCGTGCTCAGGATAGAACTCGACGATTTACCCACGGCTCGCCTGACGGCAGAAAACACACTGCGCACCGGCGATGTCGTACTCGCCATCGGCAATGCCTTCGGACTCAGTCATACGGTGACCATGGGCATCGTTTCGGCAATGGGTCGCGGACAGCTGAATCTGACGACCTTCGAAGACTTCATTCAGACCGACGCTGCCATCAATGCCGGCAACAGCGGCGGTGCCTTGATCAATCCGGCTGGCGAAGTGGTAGGCATCAATTCAGCTTCGCTTAATCAGTCCGTCGGCGCCCAGGGTATCGGGTTTGCTATCCCTGCACCGCTCGCTCGTCAAATCATGCGCCAGATTGTTGAGTACGGTCAGGTCCAGCGGGGCTGGATCGGGGTGGATCTGATGGACCTTTCGCTCGCGCTGCAGCTGGACGATCGCGCCGTCACGGGCTCGAGAGTCTCGAGGGTTGCGGCGGACAGTCCGGCCTGGCTCGCCGGACTGCGACCCAACGACATTCTACTCAGCGCGGATGGCGAACCCATTTCCAGCGCGCGTGAGCTGACGCTGCGGATTTCCCAGATCGAACCGGGCACGCAGGTCGAATTCGAAGTGTTGCGTGGTCGCCAGATTTTCCCCCTGACCGTCGAGGTCATTCAACAGCCACCTCTGACGGATTGATCAGCGCCGGCGCGGGTGCATTCGAGAGACCAAAATGGGAGAAACGATCAGGCTTTCGGCAGCGTGACCCCCCGCTGACCCTGGTATTTCCCGGCCCGGTCCCGATAGGAAGTCTCACAGGCTTCGTCCGACTCAAGGAACAGAAACTGCGCCACGCCCTCGTGGGCATGGATCCGCGCTGGTAGCGGCGTGGTGTTGGAAAACTCAAGGGTGACATGGCCCTCCCACTCCGGCTCCAGGGGCGTGACGTTGACAATGATTCCGCAGCGCGCGTAGGTCGATTTTCCGAGGCAAATCGTCAGTACATTGCGAGGAATCCTGAAATACTCGATTGTTCGCGCCAGAGCGAAAGAATTCGGCGGGATGATGCAGGTATCGCCGGTGAAATCCACGAAACTCGTTTCATCGAAATGTTTCGGATCGACCACGGCAGAATTGATATTGGTAAAAATCTTGAATTCACTGGCACAGCGGCCATCGTAGCCGTAGCTGGAGGTGCCATAGGAGACAAGTTTGCGACCGTCTTCGGCCTGACGGACCTGACCGGCCTCGAAGGGTTCGATCATTCCGTGCTCTTCGGCCATGCGGCGAATCCAGCGATCGGATTTGATACTCACAGAAATCTCTCTTTAGGTGTAGGGATGGCGTCGGGCGATGACGGGCACCCCATGGGGGAAGAAAAGAGCGCCCTGGGGCCCTCACTCGACAATCTTGATCTTCGGCATGCGGATGGCCTGATTTCTCGCCTGCAGTGAAAGGCGCGCCGCAACTTTCCGCGCAATTTCACGGAAGCGGCCGGCGATCGCATGGTCCCCTTCTGATCCAACGAGGGGCGCGCCCTGGTCGGTTGAGCGGCCGAGCGTCGCTTCCAGCGGAATCTCTCCGAGCAGTTTAAGCCCGGCTTCGGCGGCAATTTTCTGGCCCCCACCCTGGCCGAAGATTGCATCTTCGTGGCCACATTCCGAACACAGATGAGTGCTCATGTTTTCGATGACACCCAGGACGGGCACCCGAACTTTGGCAAACATCGCAACTGCCCGACGAACATCATCAATCGCGACATCCTGGGGCGTCGTCACGGTCACGGCTGCAGCGACCGGGATCCGCTGCGCCAGGGTAAGCTGAATGTCGCCGGTGCCCGGCGGCAGATCGACGATCAGATAATCCAGAGCCTCCCACTGCGTTTCGGACACCATCTGCTGCAGGGCCTGAGTCGCCATGGGGCCGCGCCAGATCATGGCTTGATCGGTTTCGACCAGCACGCCGATGGACATTGCCTGGAGGCCGTGCGACCGCATTGGAAGAATTCGACGTTCTGGCGTTGTCTCGGGCTTGCCGGAAAGCCCGAGCATGCGCGGAATGCTCGGACCGTAGATATCGGCATCGAGCACGCCGACCATTGCACCCTCGGCCTGCAAGGCCAGCGCAAGGTTGACCGCCACGGTCGATTTCCCGACGCCTCCCTTGCCAGAAGCGACGGCGATGATGTTCCTGACACCATCCAGAGGACTCAGTCCGCCCTGGACCGCATGGGCAAGATGCTCGGTCTCGATTTCGACAGTGGCGGCCTCGACAGCGTGGTCGTGCATCAGGGTCTGCTCGATCAATTGCTCAAGTTCAGCGTGCCAACCGGCGGCCGGGTAGTTGAGCCGCACGCGAACGGCGGCCCGACCGTTGCGCACGCTCACGCGGATGGCCTCACCGAGGGCCTGTTCGCTGTGCGGGTCGATCAGCGCGCCAAGGCGAGCCTGGAGCTCCGATTGCAGCGTGGCAGACATTGTCAGATACGATTCCCTGGTTTGAATGGTCTCAATTGTATCGAGTCGGGGGCGCCTCGTTCGTCGCGAGCGTGCGATAATTGCGTTTATCAACGATTCAGCCATCAGATAAGCTCTCCAGCAATGACCGAGCCACGCAAGATCCTGATCACCGCCGCCCTGCCCTACGCCAATGGGTCGATTCATCTCGGCCACATGCTCGAATACATACAGACCGACATCTGGGCCAGGTTCCAGCGCGCACGCGGCCACGAGGTCTGGTTTGCCTGGGCCGATGATGCTCACGGCACACCAATCATGCTGCACGCTCAAAAAAGAGGCATCACCCCCGAGCAACTCATCGAGGAGATGGCCGAAGAACATCAGCGCGATTTCGCCGACTTCGGCCTGTCCCACGATGAATTCTCATCAACCCATTCACCGCTCAACCAAGAACTCGTGAATCAAATCTGGTCGGCGCTTCAAAACACCGAAGTTGTCGAGACGCGTCGTATCGAACAGTTTTTCGATCCTGAGAAAAACATGTTTTTGCCGGATCGATTCATCCGGGGCCGTTGCCCGAAATGCGGCGCAGAAGACCAATACGGCGATTCCTGCGAGGTCTGCGGGTCGACCTATGACCCGACCGAGCTGGTCGATCCGCGCTCGGTCATTTCCGGCGCCACGCCGATCATGAAGAAGACCGAGCACTTCTTCGTTACGCTGGAGCCGTTTCGCGATAGCCTGAAGTCCTGGGTTCGATCAGGAGCCCTGCAGAACGAGGTTGCCAACAAGCTCAACGAGTGGCTCGACGAGCCATTGCGAGATTGGGATGTGACCCGTGACGCTCCCTATTTCGGGTTTCCAATTCCTGGACAGGCCGATAAGTTCTTTTATGTCTGGATGGATGCGCCAGTGGGTTATCTGGCCAGCTTCAAGGCGATCTGCGAGCGCGAAGGTCTGGATTTTGATGAATGGATCAAGCCCGGCAGCGCCACCGAGATGCACCATTTCATTGGCAAGGACATCATGTATTTCCACTGCCTGTTCTGGCCGGCGATGCTGGAGGGGGCGGGCATGCGCCGTCCGACGGCGGTGCACGCGCACGGCTTCCTGACCGTCAATGGCGCTAAAATGTCAAAATCGCGCGGCACCTTCATCAAGGCGCGAACCTGGCTGGACCATCTCAACGCGGACACGCTGCGTTACTATTTCGCCGCCAAGCTCGGTACCGGTCTGGCCGACATCGATCTGAGTCTGGACGATTTCCGCGCCCGGGTGAATTCCGATCTGGTGGGCAAGCTGGTCAACATCGCTTCGCGCTGCGCGGGCTTCGTCCATAAGTTCGGCGGGGGCTTGCTGGCCGAGGAGCTGCCGGCCCCGGCGCTCTATCAGCGCTTCGTCGAGGCCCACGACGAGATCGCCAGGGACTTCGAGGCTCGCAATTTTCAGATGGCGATCCGGCGGATCATGGCGCTGGCTGATGAGGCCAACCGTTATATCGACGAGCACAAGCCCTGGGTGATGGCCAAGGAAGATGGTCGTGACGCGGACGTCCTGGCGGTTTGCACTCAGGGCATCAACCTGTTCCGAATCATGATGACCTGGCTGCAGCCGGTGGTTCCCCACATGGCGCGCGATGCGGCAGAGTTTCTGAACGCGCCGCTCGATCGATTCGATGCCATCGATCAACCGCTGCTCGGTCATGCGATCGACAAGTTCAAACCCCTTCTGCGCCGGATCGACAATGATCAGCTCGAGCAACTGATCGAGGCCAGCAAGGAATCCCTGGAATCCGCAGCCAGCCAGGTCAAGGACGGTGCGGAGGCCGAGCGTCTCGCAGAGCCGATTGAACCGATCATTGCATTTCCTGATTTCACCAAGCTTGATCTTCGTGTCGTTCGAATCGCAAGCGCAGAACTGGTCGATGGCGCCGACAAACTCCTTCGACTCGAGCTCGACCTGGGTGGAGAAACGCGTCAGGTGTTTGCCGGCATCCGCGGTCACTACGAACCCGGGGAGCTGGACGGGCGGCTGACCGTCATGGTCGCCAATCTGGCCCCGCGCAAGATGCGGTTCGGTGTCTCCGAGGGCATGGTGCTGGCGGCCAGTGAGGGCGATGGCAGGCCCTACCTGCTCAGTCCCGACAGCGGCGCCCGACCGGGCATGAGGATCCGCTGAGACCAGCGATGTTCAGAGCCTGGTCATGGATCTGATCTTGATCGTCATATCGGCGGCCCTGGTCAATAACTTTGTCCTGATCCAGTTTCTGGGGCTGTGTCCGTTTCTTGGCGTGTCGAATAGCGTCGAGTCGGCGCTGGGCATGTCGGTCGCAACCGCTTTCGTACTGACCCTGTCGGCGGTCGCCAGCCACCTGCTTTCGGTCTGGGTCCTGCAGCCGCTCGGGATCGAATACCTGTCGACGATCGGATTCATCGTGGTTATCGCCGCACTGGTCCAGACCACGGAGCTTATTCTTCGCAGCGTCGCGCCACTGCTGCATCGCGTGCTGGGCATCTACCTGCCGCTGATCACGAGCAACTGTGCGGTGCTCGGTGTGGCGCTGCTCAATCTGCGAGAACAGAACAGCCTGGTCGAATCAGCGGTCTATGGCTTCGGCGCCGCCCTGGGCTTCGGCGCGGTGCTGGTCGCGCTGGCCGCCGTTCGTGAGCGACTCGCCCTGGCCGACATCCCCGACAGCTTCAGGGGCGCACCGATCGGCCTGATCACCGCTGGCCTCATGGCACTGGCCTTCATGGGGTTTACCGGCTTTGCCCGCCTCTGAGCGCTCAGAAACGTGCGATCGAGGTGATCAGGAACAATTCACAGGCCCCGTCGCCACTGTCATCTCGGCGCATTGAGGTTCGCCAGTGGGTGCCGTCTTCCCGGTCGATATCGACCAGATATCCCTTCAGGCGCAGCACATCTCCCGATTCCACGCTGGCCAGTTGATCGAACAGATCGGGGCGAGAAGGAATGATGTGCATATTGGCCGAGGAATTCTCGATCTGCTGGCGTGGAATCGGGAAGGCATCAACACGCCAGAAATAGAACCGACCATTCTGGCGGATATCGATCTCGGACAGGACGCGCGGATCACTCATCGGACCCCAGCCCAGGGCCAGGTCCATGGGCGACAGATCGGACCAGCGGTCCCAGCGATAATCCCGTCGCCCCAGCACCCGCGCCTGAAGGCCGAATTCTGCGCGCAGGCGGATGTCGAGATCATCGATGCTCAGGACTCGCCCACCAGCCAGTTCGATCTGACGCGGCGGACGATCGAGTGCCAGGCCATTTAGGGCCGTGCCCGCCTCGACCAGCGAAGCCAGCTGCTCGCTGTAGGATGCCCGCGGTGCCGAGAGCCAGTTCCAGACCAGGGCCAATACGATCACGACGAGGATCAACTTGCGCACTTGCAGACCACCTATTGAGGAGGGATTCCCGGTCAGGTGCCGGCTGTATCAGCAGCACGGACGAGGTTATCATTTCGAAGCCGCCAAAGGATTGCCTGTATTTTGCTCACCATGTTGTCTGCGCTGCTCACACTCACTGCATTGATGGCCCTGAGCGGGCTTGTCCTCCTCTGGCTTGGCCGGCGTTTCCAGCGCGACGAGGATAGTCTGGTCGAACAGATCAATGCCATCCTGCCCCAGACTCAGTGCGCGCAGTGCAACTACCCGGGATGTCGCCCATATGCCGAGGCGATTGCCACCGGCGAGGCCGACATCAACCAGTGCCCGCCAGGGGGCAATGCCGGTGTGCATGCGCTGGCCAGCCTTCTTAACATCGAACCCAAGCCGCTCGACGAATCACACGGTGAATACAAGCCTCCCGTTATTGCGCTGATCGACGAGCAGCGCTGCATCGGCTGCACCCTGTGCATCCAGGCCTGCCCGGTCGATGCCATCTTCGGCGCTGCGCGGCAGATGCACACGGTGATTGCATCCGAGTGCACTGGCTGTGAGCTCTGTCTGCCGCCCTGCCCGGTGGACTGCATCGATCTGATCGAGCGACGCGAGCCCGATCGCCCGACACGCCCGGATCAATCCGCTGCGGGTGCCCCAACCGCCATTCCGATGAAGGTCGCATGAGTACGGCGACGGTCGGTGAGGCCCTGCATGCCTTTCCGGGGGGGCTGGAGCTGCGTCACCACAAGCAGGTGGCCTGCCAAACTCCGCTGCGCCACATGCCTCCGAGTGAACGGCACTACCTTTCGATCACCGATCGCCAGGGCAGGACCGCTGAGCTTATTGTCGACGAAGGCCAGCTGGTCAAGCGCGGACAGGCACTGACCCGGGCGCGCGGCGACTTCGACGTTGTCACCCACGCCCCCACCTCCGGACGAATCGGGCCGATCGTCCAGAGGGACGGCCTTTGGCCATACGGCGCTCAGACCGAATGCATCGAGCTGCTTGCCGACGGACTCGACGATTCGATCATTGGCGAGCCCCTGAGCGACTGGCTGCAGGAGGCTCCCGATCGCATTATCGACTTCCTCCGAGACCACGGCCTGGCGGGCCTTGGCGGAGCGGCTTTTCCGAGCGCTGCGAAATTGCGCGGTGACTGGGGATCGATCCAGACTTTGATTCTCAACGGTGCGGAATGCGAACCCTGGATCGCCTGCGACGAGATGCTGATGCGCACCCGCGCCAACGAGGTGGTTCGCGGCGGTATCGTGCTGGCGAGGGCAGCGGGCGCCCGCGAGGTGGTGATTGCCATCGAGGATCAGATGGGCGAAGTCGGTCAGCACCTGTCCAGGGCGATCCGGGAATGCGCCATTGATTTTCCAATTCGCCTGGTTCGCGTCAATACAATCTATCCCGAAGGCGGCGAGCGTCAACTCATTCAAGTGCTCACGGGTCAAGAGGTTCCATTCGACGGTCTGCCGCAGGACCTTGGCCTGTTGTGTCACAACGTGGCCACCGCCGAGGCGGCCCTGCAGGCCGTCGAAGGGGGCAACGCGCTGACCGAGCGGGTTGTCACCGTCACCGGCCCCGGGATAAGACGGCCCCAAAACCTGATAGCAAGGATTGGCACGCCGATCTCGGAGCTGCTCAAGGCCGCTGGCGGCATGACCGCGGATGCCGCTCGCTTGATCCTCGGCGGGCCGATGTCTGGGACCGCGCTGCCCAGTGACCGGATGCCGGTCACCAAAGGCACGAATTGTCTTCTCGTCCTGACCGAAACACAGGTTCAGCGGGATCAGCCGGTGATGCCCTGCATCAACTGTGGCGAATGCGTCCGGGTGTGTCCGGCCCACCTGCTGCCGCAGCAGCTTTTCAGAATGATTGAGGGCGAGCGGCTGGAAGCGGCCGCGAATCTAAAGCTGTTCGACTGCATCGAATGCGGGTGCTGCGCTCAGGTCTGCCCGAGCCACATTCCCCTGGTTGACTGGTATCGTCACGGCAAGGCCGCGCGGCGTCTCGAGCAGCTCGATCAGCGACGAGCGGCGCTGGCAAAACGCCGCCATGAGGCTCGCGAAGCCCGGCTGAAACAGGAGCGTATCGAACGCGACGCCCGGCGCGAGAAGCGGCGTCAGAAGCTCACTGAAGGCACGCAGGCCAAGGATGAAATTCAGGCGGCCATCGAACGTGCGAAACGCAAAAAGCGCGACGACCAATCAGCCGGCTGATCCGAGTCCGGGACCGCAGGATCAATTCAAACGACCGCTCAATCGAGGCGCGCCATGCGAATCAGCAAAACCCTTAAAGTTGCAACCATTCTCCCAGCCGCTCGCCAGTATCAGCTGTGCGCGGTAATCACCGTTTTCGTCATGACGATCGTCGGGATAGTCCTGCTGCCTATCGTCGTCCCGATCGCGATCTGGGCCATCGCCCGCTACCACGAGCGACTCGAGGTCGTACTCACCCAGCGTGATCTCCAGGTCCGGCGCGGCCTGTTGACCCGAGAAGAGAAAACCATCCCACTGGAAAAGATCACTGACCTCGTGCTGGTCGAGGGACCTCTGATGCGCCTGTTCGGGATCAAGGGACTGGGTGTGGAGACGGCCGGCCAGTCTTCAGGCGGCGCGCTGGTTCGGGTGAACGGTATCGAGGACGTCGAGGACTTTCGCGATGCCGTGCTCGAGCAACGCGACCGCATCAGCGAAAGCGAAGACGATGCGACTCCTGCGGCGGCTTCTCGTGCGGAGATGGACGTGGTGGCCGTGCTGTCGACGATCCGAGACAGCCTGTTACGCATCGAAAAAAAGCTGTCCGTCGACAGCGAAGACTGACCAATGGCGGCCACAGAAACGCAGGGCTCGACCCGTCTCTCGATGGGCGGCGCACCGCACATGCCGCCCGAAACGACGGTCAGGCGTGTCATGCAGCAGGTGCTGTTGGCCCTGGTTCCTGCGATTCTGGCGCACGCTTGGTATTTCGGCGTCGGAATCTTCTTTCAGATCGTCATGGCCTGTGGCTTTGCGCTTCTGTTCGAATGGATGATGCTGCGCCTGCGCAAGCGCCCCGTCGCGGTCTTCCTCGGCGACTACAGCGCCGTGGTTACCGCCGTACTGTTCGCCCTGTGCATGCCGCCGCTGGCCCCGTGGTGGGTTGCGGCCACCGGCATGCTGTTTGCGGTTGTGATTGCCAAACAGCTCTATGGCGGGCTGGGCTTCAACGTGTTCAATCCGACGATGGTCGGTTTCGCCGCCGTCATCATCGCCTTTCCGATCGAGCTCAGCCACTGGCTGACGCCGCGGTCGCTGTCGCCCGGTCTCCCCAGCCTGTACGACACCGCACACGCGATCCTGACCGGCGCGCTCCCTGCCGCCGAGAGCTGGGACGCCATCACCAGCGCAACCCCGCTGGACAGCCTCCGCACCGGTGTTCAGGAGGGCCTGTTGATTCCGGAAATTCGCGATGCGGCGATGTTTGGAGACTTTGGCGGACTTGGCTGGGAATGGATCGCCAACTGGTACCTCATCGGCGGCCTTTGGCTGATGCACCGCCGTATCATTTCCTGGCACGTGCCGGTGGCGGTTCTGGCGACCGTCTTCATCATCGGCACGCCGATCTGGCTGATCGGTCCAGACACCAACCCCTCGCCCCTCCAGCATGTTTTTTCAGGGGCGCTGGTCATCGGTGCATTCTTTATCGCGACCGACCCGGTCTCCGGCCCGTCCACGCTGAAAGGCAAGCTGCTGTTCGGTTTCGGGATTGCGCTTCTGACCCTCGCGATCCGCCGCTTCGGAGCTTATCCTGACGGGGTCGCGTTTGCCGTCCTGCTGATGAATCTTTGCGTGCCGCTGATCGACCGCTACACGGTCCCTCGCGCCTACGGACATCCGAAATGAGCGCCTCTCCCTTTTCCATTCGCCCCGCACTGGCGCTGGCGGCCATCGGTCTCGCTTCGGCAGTGCTGCTGGCCGGCCTGAACGAGCTGACCCGCGAACCGATTCAGCAAGCCCGGGAGCATCGCGCGACGACCACGCTGCAGCAGGTGCTCTCACCGGAACGCTACGACAACGCAATCAGTCAGGACGTGGTCGAGCTCCGCGTCGACGGCTTGCCGGAGCTGGCCCGGGTGCATCGGGCTCGCAAGAATGGACAACCCAGTGCTGCGGTCATCGATACGACCACGCCCCGAGGCTACAGCGGCGATATTCGCCTGCTGATCGCAGTCACGCCAGCCGCCGAGGTTATCAGCGTTCGCGCCGTCGAACACCGAGAGACCCCTGGTCTGGGCGACAAGATCGAACGTCGTCGAAGCAACTGGATCGAGCAGTTCAGCCATCGCTCGCTGGGCGATCCTCCAAGGAGTGGATGGGCAAGCGATCGACGCGGTGGCGAGTTTGACACCTTGACCAGCGCGACCATCACCAGCACCGCCGTGATCGATGCAATCGCTCGAACCCTCGCCAGTTTCGAACGTGCGGGTGAGGCAATCTGGGAGGACAGTTCCGATCCGGGCGCGTTATGATCGCTGATCCGATTGATCGTCGCCGAAGCGCATGAAAATCACCTCCTATTCGAAACAACGCAGTCGCCTGCTGGCTCGCCGCTGGTTCAATCCCATCCTGGAGCGGGGATCACGCTGGCTGGCACCCAGTGCCTGGCTGCAGGGCCGCGAGCTTGTCTATCAGAACATCGTCCATCGTGATCTGGATCGGTTGGGGATTTCGAGGCCGTTCTATCCCCTCAGAAGCGCGGCCAGCTACAGCTACCTGTACCTGCTGCTGCGACTGGCGCAGGATCACCAATCGCTTCGCATTCTCGAGCTCGGCGCCGGCCAATCCACGCTCCTGTTGAGCGAGTTCATGGGCCAGCAGGTGCAAGCCCTCACCACCCTTGAGCACGACGCCGATTGGGCCGCTCTGATCGGCGACCAGGTCCGGACCTCCATGCATCACGCGCCACTGGACAAGCGTCAATTTGCAGGGCACGATTTTTCCGGCTATGACCCGTCCCTTCTGGCCGGAGAAGAGCCCTACAACGTGCTGCTTGTCGACGGCCCACGCGGCAGTCGCCAGAAGTCGCGCTGGACCGCGCTGGAATTTCTCGAGCAGTCCTTGGCGGAGGAATTCATCGTGATCTTCGACGATGCCGAGCGGCGCGGCGAACTCCAGACCATCGCTCAGGCTCTGCAGCTGCTTGATGCTCGCGGTGCCCGCTACGGCGTCCACCTGACCCGATCGGTCAACAGCCAGTTTCTGATCGCCAGCCCGAAGTTCGCCGCTGCGCTCTACTACTGAGGCTTTTCCGGGGCAATCAACGAAGAGGCTGCTCCGGCGTCAGACCCTTGCCCGATCACCGTCGCGCTCAGGGCAACCCTTCGGCAGACTGCCGTCCAGTTGAGGTCGGCGCCGGGGCTGTCCTAGCATGCGGGCCCAGGTGATCGGATCCAAATTTCCGGGCAAGCCAAGCGTCAGACGGGAGCTGATCAGGCGATGAATCAGTGAATTTCCGCGTCCGCCAGTGTAGTGCCAGCAGGCCACAGTCCACATCGCGCCCAGGACGCGGCGAAACGCGGCTGGCGCAAACCGGCCCGTCCTGCGGTTGGCCGTCGCCAAAGCCTGAAGCCAGTGCTCGGCCCAGTCCAGGTACTCGATCGCGCTGGTGACCTCCGGGTCGGCTTTCTGCGTTAGCAAATAGTGCCACAATAAATCATCCTGGCTATACGCCACCGCCAGCTGATCCAGCACCTTGGCCTGAATCGCCATTTTGCGATCCCGGCCGAGACCCCTTGTGTTCTTGGTGATACGGCCCTCGTGCTCTCGGCCACACACCAGCAGGGCTGGAAGATTGGCCATCCGGTAATGCTCGGCCAAGCGAACGTGCAGGTCATAGTCCTGGCAGCGCGGAAAGGCCGTGTCGTAGCCGAAGTCGCGCAAGGACTCGGTCCGAGCCATGATCGTGCGATTGATCAACGAGCAGTGGAACAGCAGATGGGCATCCACGTCGTCAGGGTGCAACGGGTGTCGCCGCACGCGCCGAAGGAGCTGGCCCTGGTGGTCCATCAGAGTGCAAGCACTGCCAAGCTGAACGATGCTCGGATGCTGTTCCAGAAAAGCCACCTGAACACCGAGTCGCTCCGGATAGGCGTAATCGTCACTGTCAAGCAGTGCGATGTACTCGCCCCGTGCCAGCGCCAGGCCTCGGTTTCGACTCGCTGGAATGCCTTGATTCGACTCGCTGCGCTCGAGCCGCACTCTCGGATCGGCATAGGCCTCGACTCGTTCGGCCGTCCTATCGGTCGAGCCATCGTCCACGACCAGGATCTCAAAGTCCGTATACTGCTGAGCCAGCACGCTATTAATGGCCGTGCAGACGTAGTCTTCGCGGTTGAAGGCCGGAATAAATACCGTGACGCGCGGATTCGAACTCATGATCAGATCGGGGATGAAAACAATGCGGCGGTGGCGCGGAAGTATACGCCCTGAGCGTGCTCCAGTTTCGATCACACGGCCATCGCCGACCCGATGATCGCTCGTTTCACCCATCGACCAGCGCATTCACTTGGCCGGCGCCTGCTGGACGCCTTCAGATCACGATTTGCAGGAGGCGTCGGCAAATCCCAACGGGTGTACTTCGTGCATGTCAATGGGCAGCGATTCAAACGCGTGGTCTTTGGCGACAGCGCCCAGGCCGCCGCCGTGGTCGAGGCTGTACAGGCCTGCGGCACATCGGTACCCCTGCCCCGGCTCATCCACCAGCACGAGAACGAGCTGTGGTCTGAGTTCATCAAGGGGCGGCCTCTGCAGGCCGATAAGGACGAGCATCTCGATGCTCTGGCCCGGCTGTTTGCCGCGCTTTACAGTCGCGAGTCCTCCTGTTTTGATCTGGACCAGACCTCGCTGCACGCGCAGTTCCGCAATGATCTGGTGTTCCTCGAGCAAGTTGGGATTATCGATGAAGCGCGAGGCCGGCAGCTGGCCAGGCAAGCCGATGCGGTTCGGCCCAAGCAGGCCTGGTTCGGTCTGGATTACCTCGATCCCGTACTCAAGAATTTCTTGTTCCGCGACGGGCAGGCCGTGATCATCGATCTGGAAAGCATTGGCCGAGGCAGCCTGCTCGGAACCGGCATTGCAAAGAGCGTGCTGCACTGGCTCGGAGACGGTCGCGATGCCTTTGCTGATCGTGTCATTGGATTCGGGGCTCCCGATTTTCGCCAGCAGCTCGATTACGCTGAACTGCTCCTGGTCGCGGCATGGTCCAAGAGAAAATTCCTGGCCGGTAAGCGCAATCGAATCAGGCTTGAACACTTCGACCGATGTCTGAAGTGAAGCTCAAGAGCATCTGGTTCGATGGCCTTTGGCATAACAATCCGGGCCTGGTGCAATTGCTCGGGCTATGCCCACTACTGGCGGTCACCAACACTACGGTCAATGGCCTGGGCCTGGGCCTGGCCACGCTGCTGGTGCTGACCGGCTCAAATTTCATCGTCTCTCTGACCCGCCACTGGCTGACCGCCGATGTCCGTATTCCGGCCTTCGTCCTGATCATTGCCAGCCTGGTCACGGCCATCGACATGAGCCTGCAGGCCTGGTTGCCCGGCTTGCGCCAGAATCTCGGTATCTTCGTGCCGCTGATCGTGACCAACTGCACGCTGCTGGCGCGCGCCGAGGCTTTTGCCTCGCGACGGGCAGCCGGCCCGGCCCTCATCGACGGCTTGGCCCAGGGCCTCGGTTTTGCGTTGGTACTGATTGCGCTGGGCGCGATGCGAGAGCTCCTGGGTCAGGGAACACTGCTGGCCGATGCGGAGCTGTTGTTCGGACCCCGGGCTGAATCGCTCACGCTGCAGGTGATTCCCGAGGGCTGGGGCCTGCTGCTGGCCATTCTCCCACCCGGGGCGTTCATCCTCCTCGGCTTGATGGTGGCCCTGCGCCAAACGATCGTCGCAACCACCGCACGAGCTGCCGCACGGGGCGCGCAGGCCGGCGCTGCAATGCCGCCCGAAGCGTCACGCGCGTCATGAATGCGGCCGACAGGCAGGCCTTTTTCGAACGGCTGGCCGAGCTCAACCCGAATCCTGTCACCGAGCTCCACTACAGCTCGCCCTTCGAGCTACTGGTCGCGGTCACCCTCTCTGCGCAGGCCACCGATATCGGCGTCAACAAGGCCACTGGCCGCCTGTTTCCGGTGGCCAATACACCAGCGTCGATCCTCGCGCTCGGTGAAGACGGGCTGAAGAAATACATCAGGACAATCGGTCTGTTTAACAGCAAAGCCAAAAACGTGATCGCGGCGTGCGCGCAATTGATCGAGCAGCACGATGGGGAGGTGCCGCAAACCCGGCCTGAACTCGAAGCCCTCCCCGGCGTGGGTCGGAAAACCGCCAACGTTGTGCTCAACACGGCCTTCGGCCAGCCGACGATGGCGGTGGACACCCACATCTTCCGGGTCAGCAACCGAACCGGTCTGGCCCGCGGCAAGACGCCCCTGGCCGTCGAAAAGGCCCTGCTCAAGCGGGTGCCCGAGCCCTATCTGCTCAACGCACATCATTGGCTGATCCTGCACGGCCGATACACCTGCCAGGCTCGAAAACCCAAGTGTGCAGACTGCCCGGTGCTGGACCTGTGCCGCTGGCGCCCTAGAAAGCGGTATCTTGCCGAACAGACTCCTGGTGGCTGAAAGTTTCCGATGCGTTTGACGGTCTCGTCTCATGCAGGACCAACTAAACAGGCTGCATTAGGCATCCTCGAAAGGACGAACGAGCGAATGGAAAAGCAACCACCCGAGCGCTTGCTCGGCCTTCAACGCCGCTTTGCCGATCACCTGCGTGACCCGAAACACAAGCCGCCGCCAGATGCGATCGAAGAGCGCCGGCTGGCGATCTACCGTCGACTTGTCTTCAATAATCTCAGTAGCCTGTTCGCCCGCAACTTTCCGGTCATTCGCAAACTCCACAGCGACGAGCAATGGCGAGCGATGATTCGGGATTTCCTGATCGAGCATCGGTCGACCACGCCGATGTTTACCGAAATCGGCAGCGAGTTTGTCGGTTTTCTGGCAGCAAGGAGCGAAGGCAAAGACAAGGACAAGGACAAGGACAAGGACCCAGCCTGGCTGCCCGAGCTGGCGCATTGGGAGTACCTGGAAACCTGTGTTCGCCTGGCCGAAGAGAAAGTAAGCCTCGAGAAAAACAGGGAATCAAGGTCGATCGAGGCGTTGATGGACACGCGGATCAGGATGAATCCCACGCTCAGAATGGCGCAATATCAATGGCCTGTCCACAGAATTGGACCGGATTATCTGCCAGAGCAGCCGAACGCTATCCTGCTTGCGGTCTACCGCAGGGCCAACGATCAGGTTGCGTTTATGCAGATCAATGCCCTGACTGCCAGCCTGCTGGAGATGCTTGCTGGCGATAACGCGCCGGTTCTGTGCGCCGCGCTGGACGCCCTGGCCGAGCGGTTCCAACAATCCACTGCGACGGTCCACGCGTCAGCCTCGCCGCTAATCGCTTCTCTGATCGACCGGGAAGTGATGCTGGGGCCTCAGTAAAGCGGCAGGATCGGACCTCTCCGGCTGCGCTATCGACGCCCAAGCGAGTATCATCCGTGCCATGAGTTCACCATCAATGATTTCTAAACGCTTTCGTGGTTTTCTTCCCGTCGTCGTCGATGTCGAGACTGGCGGCTTCAATCCCGCGACCGATGCCCTGCTCGAACTGGCCATGAGCATTATCGAGATGGATGAGGACGGTTGGCTCGCCCCGGGGGAGGTCCAGGTTCGACATCTGGCACCCTTCGAAGGCGCCAATATCGAGCAGGCAGCACTCGAATTCAACGGCATTCGGCCTGACCATCCTTTGCGCCCGTCGGTCAGCGAAGCCGATGGCCTGAAAAGTCTGTTGAAACCGGTCCGTCAGGCATTGAAGGACACGGAATGCAAGCGCGCCGTGCTGGTCGGACACAACGCCCATTTCGATCTGTCGTTTCTCAACGCAGCCATCGAAAGAGTCCAGTACAAACGCAACCCGTTTCATCCCTTCAGCTGCTTCGATACCGCCACACTCGGTGGCCTGGCCTACGGCCAGACCGTACTGGCACGCGCCGTCGATGCGGCGGGTCTTGAATGGGACAGCGGTTCGGCCCACTCAGCGGCCTACGATACAGAGCGCACCGCAACATTGTTTTGCACGATCGTCAATCGTTGGCGACACCTCCAGGAACTGGAGGAATGAGTCGGGACGGCGGCAGCAATGCCATCGCCGGAGGCTTTAAGTGAACGGCCATCAGCTGATAGGAATTCTCGGACTCTTGATGACCTCAGGTAACGCGGTCGCCGAGATTGAAGCGCCGCCATCGGGGCTGTCCGTTGACCGTGGATCGTTCGAGTTCGAGGGCCGCTCTCTGGCCTGGTTCTGCATTGGTCAAGGCGAACCGACCCTGATTCTCGAAGCCCCCTCGGGCCTGTCCAATGAAGAGGCCTATGGTGCCGTGGTTCCGGCCCTGGCCGAGCAGAATCGGGTCTGCGCTTATGAGCGTGCCCATTATGGCGACAGCGACCCGCTGCCTCCCGGCCAGATTCAATCGGTTCGGGATTATGCCCTCGAATTGCAGGCGTTCCTGGGACTCGAGTCGATGCGCGAGCCGTTTGTTCTGGTCGGCTATTCCTACGGCGGTTGGGTCAGCCGCTACTTCACGGCCAGCCATCCCGAATCCGTGGCCGGTCTGGTCCTGATAGACAGCCCACACGTCGACTGGATTCGCGGCATGCGCGAACAGATGAGCGCTGAAGACTGGGCGAAGATGCAGGAGATCCTGGACTGGTTCTTGTCCCATCGGGGCCACGACCCTTGGTCGAGTCAATTCGAGATGGAGCAAGCAGCGCCGTTGCCGTCGCAGCTACCGGTCCTGGTCATTACCCGGGGTCTGGATCATCAAGGGATTCGCCCGGCGGAGCTCTCTGAACAAGGCTTTCGGATCTACAACGATCTTCACTTCGAGCTGGCGCCCGAATTGCTGGAACTGACCGCAGCGACCCGTGGCATTATCGCTGAACAATCGCAGCACCTGATCCCGGAGTCTGAACCCGTTCTCGTCATCGAGGCCATCCGGGGACTGCTGGCGAGGCTCTGAATAACCACTCTCGGGCGGGAGTATCAATCGCTCGTTCTGCGGAACGACCGCAGAGCCTACCAACCCGCGCTTAACGGCATTTATGCATAATTGTGGTTGATCGATCTCAAATCCACCAACAATCAATAAGGAGCTGAACATGGCTTTTTCCCTTCCCGACCTGCCGTACGCCAAGGATGCGCTGGAACCGCATATTTCTTCCGAAACGCTTGACTATCATTACGGCAAGCATCACAACACCTACGTCGAGAAACTCAACGGCATGATTGAGGGCACCGAACACGCAGGAAAGCCCCTTGAAGAGATCATCCGAAATTCCGAGGGTGGCCTGTTTAACAACGCCGCGCAGGTCTGGAATCACACCTTTTATTGGCATTGTCTTTCGCCCAATGGCGGTGGCGAACCCGATGGCAAGCTGGCCGAGATGATCAATCGGGATTTCGGCAAATTCTCGGATTTCAAAGAAAAATTCACGGAAACGGCCATTGGTACCTTCGGGTCGGGCTGGGCCTGGCTGGTCCAGAACCCAGACGGCAGCCTGGCGATCACATCGACGAGCAACGCAGAAACACCGCTGACCGGTGATGGCAAGCCGGTCCTGACCTGCGATGTCTGGGAGCACGCCTATTACATCGACTACCGGAACGCCCGTCCGAATTACATGGACGCTTTCTGGAATCTGGTGAACTGGGATTACGTGGCCTCTCAACTGGCCTGAATCCACTAGCGGTATCCGGGGAGCCACCTGGCATGACGCATTTGTTCAACACCTATGCCCGCATGCCGGTGGCTCTGGTTCGAGGCGAAGGCGCCTGGCTTTTCGACGATAAGGGGCGCCGATATCTCGATGCTCTGAGCGGCATCGCCGTCTGCAGCCTTGGTCATGCGCACGCAAGACTGGCGGAGGTCATTGCTGAGCAGGCCCGAACCCTGATTCATACGGCCAACATCGTCCACATCCCCCAGCAGGACGCTTTGGCCGATTCCCTGGCCGAAATCAGCGGCATGGATCGGGCCTTCATTGCCAATTCAGGCGCTGAGGCGATTGAATGCGCGCTCAAGCTCGCACGGCGCTATGCGACTGAACGCCACATCAAGGCCCCCAAAGTGCTCGTCGCCACCGACAGCTTCCACGGTCGCACCATGGCCGCGCTCAGCGCTTCTGGCAACCCCGCCATCCAGGCAGGTTTTGGTCCGCTGGTCGAGGGTTTTGTACGCGTGCCGTTCGGGGATCTCGATGCGGCGCGAGCGGCCTTCGACGGGCATGCTGATCTGGTCGCGGCGTTGATCGAACCGATCCAGGGCGAAGGCGGCGTTCGACCCACCCCGCCTGCCTATCTACCGGGACTGCAGGCCCTCTGCCGAGAACATGAGGCGCTGTTGATGCTGGATGAGATCCAAACAGGTATGGCGCGAACCGGGCAGTGGTTTGCCTTTCAGCACGAGAACCTGTCGCCCGATGTAGTGACGGTCGCCAAGGCACTCGGCAACGGCATTCCAATCGGTGCCTGCCTGGCCAAGTCCTCGGTTGCCGACTTGCTTCAGCCGGGATCGCACGGCACGACCTTTGGTGGAAATCCGCTGGCCTGTCGAGTCGGCCTGGAGGTCATCGAGATCATGCGCGAATTGAATCTTCCTCGGATTGCCGCCGAACGGGGAGCGCATCTGAAAGACCTCCTCCGTCGGGGGTTGGGCGAACATCCAGCGGTTGTCGACATTCGCGGCCGCGGTCTCATGCTGGGCGTGGAATTGCGCGAAGCCGTCCCTGAACTCAAGGATCGAGCCATGGAAAAGGGGCTGATTGTGAACGTAACCCGGGGCAACACGATTCGACTGCTGCCACCCTTGATCATCGATGATGACCAGACCCGAGAGATCGCCAGTACGGTCATCGAAATCGTAAAGCAACGATTTTCACATGACGCTTGAGGTCCAGGATATCGTTCTGGGATATGGCGACACGCCGGTCATTCGCGGCTTGAGCTTTCGCCTGGAGGAAGGCGAGATCGGCTGCCTGCTCGGTGCTTCGGGTTGTGGCAAAACGACGGCGCTGCGGGCCATTGCCGGCTTCGAAGCAATCGATCAGGGCGAAATTCTCGTCGGCGGGCGGCGGGTCAGTCAGCCGGGCCGACAAATGGCGCCGGAAAAACGCAACGTCGGGATGGTTTTCCAGGACAACGCGCTGTTTCCGCACCTGAACGTCGCCGACAACATCGCCTTCGGGCTTGGCCGGATGTCGCGCGATAAACGACAGGCCAAGATTCGACAACTGACCGACCTGACCGGATTGAGCGCGTTGGAGCAGCGCTTCCCCGATGAACTCTCAGGCGGCCAGCAGCAGCGCGTCGCCCTGGCGCGCGCTCTGGCGCCGGAGCCATCGGTGCTGCTCATGGATGAGCCCTTCTCGAATCTCGACACGGGACTGCGTCGGCGCATGGGTGAGGAAATTCGCGGTGTTCTCAAGGCACGCAATACAACCACCCTGCTCGTAACGCATGATCAACAGGAGGCGTTCGCTCTTGCCGACCGAGTCGGTTTACTCAAGGACGGACGCATGCTCCAGTGGGACACGCCCTATCAAATGTATCACCGCCCGGCAAGTCGCTACGTCGCCGCTTTCACTGGGCGAGGAAGTTATCTCAGTGCTCGCGTCGAAAACGAGCAGCTGATTCATGCGCTGGGACGTTCGCCCCTGCCCGAGCAGCGGCCCGTCGGCCAGGAAGTGGCTTTGCTCATCCGGCCCGATGATGTCAAGCCTGCCACCCAAGGCGTGACCGCCCAAGTCGTCGCGCGCCAGTTCCAGGGCGCCGACATACTTTACCGCCTGCGCCTCGAGAGCAATGAAGAGGTCAGTGCCCTGTTTCCCAGTCACGATGATTTCGACGTCCACTCATCGATACAGATCGAACTGGAAGCCGACCATCTGGTGCTGTTCCCGGTCGATCAGGCCAGTGAAAGTTCCGCTCTGGTCAGCCAGTCCGACCAGTGAGTGGGTAGCAGCCCCCTCAACAGCTCGATCCCCTCCTGCAACTCAGTGATCGTGTCCGCACTGAGCGTCGCATGGCCCAGCTTCCGGCCTGGCCGCGCCCCTTTCCGGTAGTCATGCCAGCTCAATCCGGGCACCTGCAGCAAGGATGCACGGTCGGGCAGCTCGCTGATCCAGTTCAGCATCAGGCTCTGGCCACGTGCCTGGGTCTGCCCGAGCGGCAGATCGCAGACGGCGCGCAAATGGTTTTCGAACTGCGAGGTGCGCGCACCTTCGATTGTCCAGTGCGCGGAATTGTGAACCCGAGGCGCAAATTCGTTGGCGAGGAGCCCCGCCTCGGTGACAAAAAGTTCCAGCGTCAGGCACCCGACGTAGTCAAGGCTGTTCATCAGCCGCTCCACCATCGCTTCGGCACGCTCGATCTGAGCCGAGGGCATGGGCGCCGGCGCCATCGCAAGCCGCAAAATGCCGCCCGAGTGGAACGTCCAGCTCGGCGGGTAGAAGCGAATGTCACCCGAACACGAGCGCACCGCCGTCAGCGAGCACTCGTGCAAGAAATCCACCCAGCCTTCGAGAACCAGATCATGGCCCTCCAGGGCGGCCCAGGCAGGCTCGAGGTCCTCGGCGCTGGACAGAACATACTGGCCCTTGCCGTCGTAACCAAGCCGTCGAGTCTTCAGGACCGAAGGGTAGCCAATACGATCCAGGGCTTCGAGCAGTTCAGGACGGCTTGACACGGGGGCAAACGGCGAGAGTTCAATTCCCAGCGATTCCAGCAGATTTTTCTCGACCAGGCGATCCTGAGCCGAGGCAAAGGCTTTCGGGTCAGGACGAACGATGCCGCCGTGGTTGAGAGATTCAAGGATCGGCGCAGGCACGTTCTCGAAATCGCAGGTGATCCGATCGCTACCCAGCACCTGTTCGCAATTGCGCGCCTCATCCCAGGCAGCGACAAGCAGGGGGGCGTAGCGCTTTGCGCAAGCGTCCTTGGCTGGGTCGAGGAAGACAAAGTCCAGGCCCATCGGCAGCCCGGCTTCCGCCATCATTGCGGCGAGCTGTCCAGCGCCGAGAATCGCGACCCTCATGCGTCGGCAGGTTTCGGATCGGCGGTGGTGTCGCGGCCTTGACCCGGTCGGTCGTCAGCAAGGACTCGCTCGGTCTGGCGCTGACGCCAGAGCCGGAAGCGCGCCTGGACATCCGGATCGAAACTGCCCAGCATGGCGGCAGCCCAGAGGGCGGCATTGATCGCCCCTGCCTTGCCGATCGCCATCGTCCCGACGGGCACGCCACCCGGCATCTGGACGATCGAGAGCAAAGAATCAATCCCGTTGAGCGTTCGCGATTTAACCGGCACACCGACCACCGGCAATTCGGTCTTGGAGGCAATCATTCCCGGAAGATGAGCGGCACCACCAGCCCCGGCAATAATGACCTTGAGGCCGCGATCGGATGCCGTACTTGCATACTCGAACATGCGGTCGGGCGTTCGGTGCGCAGACACCACCCGGCTCTCATAACCGATCTCCAGCTCGTCGAGCGTTTCTGCGGTCTTGCGAAGCGTCTCCCAATCGCTTTGGGAACCCATGATGATGCCAACCGGTACGGATGCCGTCATGCCTTCAGTCTGCTGGTCAGGAAAGCATGCCATGGTAGCAGGGCTCAGGGAAGGACGAAACGATGATTGGCGGCGGCATTAATGACTGACTCGGTGTAGAATTCAGTCCATGACATTACCCGACCACCTACTCGACATCCTGTGCTGCCCGGTCAGCCATGAGCCGCTGCTTCCCCTATCGCGCGCCAAATTGAAAACCTTGAACGATGCCATCGAGAGCGGCGGCATCGAGTCCGTTGATCATGAACCGATCACCGAGACCCTGAGCGATGCGTTGATCACGCGAAACCACAAAGTGGTCTACCCGATCGTCGAGGGGATCCCGGTCTTGCTGGCCGAGCGCGGTATCGGAACGACGCAGCTTTCCGAGCCGATCTGAGCCGACACCGCTGTGGCTCATGAGCGCGAGCGTCTCGACTTTGATGCCCTTCGTGTCGAGGTGCGCAGAGCACTCGACGAAGACATTGGATCCGGGGACATCTCTGCGCAGCTGATTCCAGCCGACAGAAGCGCACAGGCGTGCATCGTCTGCCGCGATGCCGGCGTCATGGCGGGTCGCCCATGGGCCGAAGCCGCTTTCAATGCGTGCGATCCGGGCATTGAGGTGGCCTGGAAGGTTGACGACGGCGAGAGAGTAGCCGAGGGCCAGGACCTGGTGACCTTGAGCGGATCGGCTCGAGGCATTCTTTCGGCGGAGCGCACGGCGCTGAATTTCCTCCAGCTCCTGAGTGGCGTGGCCACTCGAACTCGCACTTACGTCGATGCAGTCGGCGGCACGGGGGTGCGCATTCTCGATACCCGCAAGACCTTGCCCGGACTGAGAATCGCCCAAAAATACGCCGTGCGCTGCGGTGGAGGCAGCAATCATCGGATGGGCCTGTTCGATCTGATTATGCTCAAGGAAAATCATATTACTGCAGCTGGCGGTATTCTCGGCGCGGTGGCCGAAGCCCGGTCTCGCTTTGCAGAACGATCGGTCGAAATTGAAGTCGAGACGCTTGATGAATTCGATCAGGCCCTGACTGCCGGCGCTGATCGAATACTCCTGGATAACTTTCCACTGGAAACCCTGGAGCACGCCGTCCGACGCAACGAGGGCGATGCCGTGCTAGAGGCCTCAGGCGGCATCACGCTGGACAGCGTCCGCGCGGTTGCGGCAACCGGTGTCGATGATATCTCGGTGGGAGAGCTGACCAAGCGAATCAATCCGCTCGACCTGTCGCTGCGATTCATCGACTGAAACACGCAGGCTCAGATGGATTCGATATTCGCGCGTATCCAGTCCGCTCTAGTCTGAATCTCATCCAATTCCGCATCGTCTTTGCGGTCGACATTGGCGTACATCATTTTCATTCGCGGGTTGGGCTCGAAGCGGTCCCGGTGCCGAAGCAGGAAATCCCAGTACAGCGCATTCAGAGGACAGGCATCCTCGCCGAGCGTCGCCTTGACCGAATAGGAGCAGTTCGAGCAATAGTTGCTCATGCGCTGAATGTACTTGCCGCTGGCCGCATAGGGTTTTGAACCGAGAAGCCCGCCATCGGCGTGCATCACCATACCGAGCGTGTTGGGCAGTTCGACCCAGTCGTAGGCATCGGCGTAGACCGCCAGATACCAGTCGCAGATTTCCTTCGGCACAACCCCGAGAATAAGAGCAAAGTTGCCGGTGACCATCAATCGCTGGATGTGGTGGGCGTAGGCATGTCGACGGGTCGCCTGAATCGTTGACCGCAGACACTGCATCCGAGTCTCGCCGCTCCAATACCAGTCCGGCAAGGACTGGGTGTTCTCCAGCATATTGCGCTCGGCGTAGTCGGGCATCTCTCGCCAATAGATGCCTCGAACGAACTCTCGCCAGCCGATGACCTGGCGGATAAAGCCCTCGACCGCATTGATCGGTGCCTCCTTATCGCGCCAGGCCTGCTCGACAGCATCACAGACCTCGTGGACCCCGAGCAAGCCAAGATTGAGGCTGCTGGACAACCTGGCGTGGAAGAGATAGTCCTCATCGGTGTGCATGGCATCCTGGAAGTCGCCGTAATTCGGAAGCGCTCGGCGGACGAAATGACTGAGTGCCTGCCTTGCCTGAGTACGGGTGACCGGCCAGTCGAATCCCTCGAGTTCTCCAAAACCCTCCACGTGACCGTCGAGATCCGCGATCACTTGTTCGACGACATCATCGGGGGTGAAAGACATTGGAGAAGGGGGCTCGGGTTCTCCCTTCCAGGTCTTGCGATTGTCTTTGTCGTAATTCCATTGGCCGCCGACGGGTTCTCCCTCGTCCATCAGGTAGCCGGTCTTCTTTCGCATCTCGCGATAGAAAAACTCCATTCGAAGCGATTTGCGACCTTCCGCCCAGTCATCGAATGTATCGAGTGGGCAGAGAAAGCGGGAGTCCGGTAGCACGGTCACCGGCACCTCGAATCGACGCTCCCAGGCCTTGATCTGCTCCAGAACGCGATATTCGCCCGGCCAGCTGACAACGATCTCATCGATCGAGTTCGAATCAAGGGCCTCGCTCACCAGGTCAGTGAAACTGGCCACCCGTGCGTTTGGCTCGTAACGATGGTATCGAATCGACCAACCGGCATCGACCAGCTCCTGACTGAAATGGCGCATGGCCGAGAAGATCAGGATCACCTTCTGAATATGGTGCCAAACGTATTCCAGCTCATTGCCCAACTCGCCCATAACCAAGAGGTCGGATTCAGGGTCCAGAGCGCGGAGAACGGAGTGGTTGAGGTTGAGCTGATCGCCTAAGATAACGCCCAGTCTGGCCACGATTGCGATTCCTGTTTCTGGAAAATCAGAACCCTACCATCTCCACAGAAAGCGACCGTGCAGAAACTCGTTTCTGGATTTGACGACCGTCAAATCCCACTCAATCCGGCGGGACTAAAATTAGCGTCAGTTCTGGACCTTTCGACACACACTGGAGATGACAATGAAACGCATTGGCCTGCTTGCTGCCGCAACCCTTCTTTCCACAGGCGCCATGGCGCAGTCACAGGGCGATTGGATCGTTCGAGCCGGTTTGGGGGTCGTTGCCCCGCAGGGCGACAGCGACAGCCTGATCTTCGAGGGCATCGATCTCGGAGCCGACTACCAGATCGACGTTGACGACGGCTATGCCGCTGTCATCAACGCCACCTACATGGCAAGCGACCATATCGGCATTGAGCTGTTGGCTGCAACGCCCTTTAAACACGATATCGAAGGCGATGGCGCGGCGCTGGGTCCCGCAGGAAAGCTGGGAGACGTCAAGCATCTGCCGCCGGTGCTCAGCCTGCAGTATCACTTCAACCCGAACGCCACCTTCCGACCCTACGCTGGTATCGGCCTGAACTACACCTTTCTGTTCGACGAGAACGGCAATGACACCCTGCACCAGGGCATCATCGGGACCTCGAATGATGCGCTGAATACGGACTACGTTGGCGGCTCGACCGATCTGTCCATCGATGACTCGTTCGGAATCGCCCTGCAGCTGGGCGCGGACGTTCAGCTCACTGACGCGCTCTTTTTAAATTTCGACCTGCGCTGGATCGACATCGAGGCGGATGCCGAATTGAGAACCGTCACCGAAACGGGGGCCGGCATCGAGACGATCCTGAACAGTCGGATCAAGGCTGACATTGACCCAATCGTCTTCTCGACCACGCTGGGCATGCGCTTCTAGGCCTTCGGACAGAGATTCCAAGTGAGAACGCCGACGAACGCTCCGTTCGCCGGCTTTTTCAATCTCGGTTTTGCGGGCCGAAAGGGTAGAATCAGCGCTTACTCAATCGATTTCAAGGTCTCATGGGTCCGGCAACGCGCTATCTCGACATTGAACGATCCTATGCCCTGTACCGCGGCGATAAGCTACCGGGTATCCGACTGGCCTGGGAAAGCTGGGGAGCGCTCAATCAGGATAAATCCAATGCCGTTCTGATCTTCACCGGCTTGTCGCCGGGTGCGCACGCGGCTTCAAGCCCACGTGAACCGGAACCAGGCTGGTGGGAGCAGATGATTGGACCGGGTCGGCCGATCGACACGAAGCACTTTTTCGTGCTTTGTGTCAATTCGCTCGGATCCTGCAAGGGATCGACGGGCCCTGCCAGCATCAACCCGGAAAACGGCCAGCCATGGCGGCTGCACTTTCCCGAGCTTGCCATCGAAGACATCGCGCGAAGCACGCGTGAAGTCGTTGATCATCTCGAAATCGAACAGCTTCACGCGATCATTGGCCCATCGATGGGTGGCTTGACCGCCATGGCCTGGCTCAAGTTGTTTCCGCAAACGACTCGCAACGTCGCACTGATTTCCACGGCCTGCTCGGCCACCCCATTTGCCATCGCAATCCGATCACTGCAGCGCGAAGCGATCGTAACGGATCGGAATTTCAAAGACGGGCACTACACCGACGATGACTGGCCGGAAGTCGGCATGCGACTGGCACGCAAGCTCGGGATGATCACCTATCGCTCGGCACTCGAGTGGCGTCAGCGCTTCGGTCGGAAACGCCAGGACTATTTTCCCCAGACGCTGTTCGGGATGCGCTTCGAGGTCGAGTCCTATCTCGAGACCCATGCCAGAAAGTTTGTCGGACAGTTCGACCCCTGCTCCTATCTCTACCTGTCGCGCGCCATGGACTGCTTCGATGCCTGTGATTCGGATGAAAGCATCAAGGCCCTGTTTGCGCGCAGTTTTTCCGGCACAGCGCTAGTCATGGGCGTCGAAAGCGATTTCCTGTTTCCCCTGCACCAGCAGCAGGAACTGGCTGCGGCGCTGGAGGCCACCGGTTCCGATGTCAGTTTCCACGCGCTCGATTCCGTTCAGGGCCACGATGCCTTTTTGGTAGACTACGACAGGTTTAGTCAGCCAATCAGGGAGTGGTTGCGATGAGCATCGAGTTCGAAGGAAAATCGATCATGATCGAGCAGGTCTCCGAGGCGGTCGATCAACCCTGCCCGCGCGCGATCACCAGCAGTCTCCGCCAGGTACTGACTGACCTGGTTCCCAATCGCGACGTCCGACTGCCCGACTGCGTGTTCGATTTCGATTTGGGCCACTACTGCCGGCGCTTGATCCATCAGGACGAGCGCCTGGGCTACTCCATCCTGGCCATGACATGGGCACCCGGCCAGTCCACGCCCGTTCATGACCACGCTGGCATGTGGTGCGTCGAGGCGGTCTGGTCAGGGGAAATCGAAGTTGTTCAGTATGAACTGGTCGACCGGCAGTCTGATCGGTACGAGCTTGAACCTCGCACCACCATGCGCACTGGCGTCGGCAGTGCCGGGAGTCTGATTCCACCCCATGAGTATCACACCATCGCGAATCCTAGCCTGGCCAAACCGGCCATCACGATCCATATCTATGCCGGTGAGATGGACCACTGTTGCGTCTTTGAACCCCTTCAGGGCGCCTGGTACAAAAGACAGTCCAAGTCACTCAGCCTGGATGCGGCTTGAAACCTCAGCGCGTGCCTCATCTTCGGCGATGACGGACACCGGCAGTTAGAAAACATTTCGCACCAGGGGGCCCCACGAGCTCCTGCAGGGCTTTACAAGACCTTAGCAAGCACGGACAATAATGCTCCCATCTCAAGCCGGGGTGGCGGAACTGGTAGACGCGCCGGATTCAAAATCCGGTTCTGGAAACAGAGTGGGGGTTCGATTCCCCCCCCCGGCACCATCATCGACGACCTCAGTTCCGTCTTTGACGCTCGCCTCGGGTCGAGCGCGAACGGCTCTGCACTCTGGCGCGACTGTTGCCCGAGGAGCGCGGTGGAGCCTGACGCGCAGCTCTGGCTGGCGCCGACTGGCGCCTCTGAACGGGCGCTCGGCGTTGCTCATGGCGAGGCGTAGCACGTGGCTGTCTGGAAAGAACCGAAGGCGTTCGGTTGCCTGACGACGTTCCGCTGACTCGTTGAGCCGGAGTGGATCGCTGCACGGCCCCTGCTGAATCGAGTGATCTTGGCACCCTGATTCCCCCGGAACCGGCCGAGCGTACGGGGCCCTCGCGGTGTTGCACTCGAGCGTTGGTGCTTCGGCTGATCGAACGCTCCACTGAAGCTGATCGATCTCCGGATGCCCTTGATCGGCGTGTTGCGGTTCGCTCTGACCGGCTGCTGGAACGCGTGGAACTGGGCTGTGCCGACCGCTGTGATGCCCTGGATACGGAACCCCGCAGGGACTGTTGTGTCACCTGCCGCGTCGAGCGTGACGATCCGTTCCCAATTTCACGGCGCTGCGCCCGACGAGGATCAGCGCCTGACCGAGCCGAACGAGACCCTTGCGCGGTTGCTCTATCCTGCGATCGCTTTGTCGCCTGCAGGTCAAGACCATTTCGACGACTGGAGGCCCAGCGACGCTGATCAGCCACTGAACGCTGCCTCGCATTCGCGCGTCGCGTCGGTTGCGCACGGTGTTCGATCAGGCGATGTTCCTGAACACGATGACGGTAATTCACTCCCCGCCGATGGTGGGGGTCGTGGCGCCAATGCGCCGCCCGGTGATAGCGCGCCACCTCCCGCCCGGAACGGAAGTGCCGACGGGGGTAATGATGATGATTGACGACCACTACGCGTTTCTGAGACCAGTGGAAAGAGCTGAAATAGAACGTCGGAGCAACCCGGAAACCGGAACCCCAGTAGAAGCTGATACCGGCACGAAAGCGAGGATGTCTCCAGCGATAGGGCGGATAAGCGTCCCACCACCAGCGCCCGTAGACGACCTGCGGGTCGTAGTAGGGCAGATAGACATAGCGAGTTCTGGCCGGCTCAATATAGATCACCCGCTCCTCACGAACGACCCTCACGTGTTCATTTGTCCTTAGATGACCTTGAGAATAGGCGCGATCCCGAAGCCCTTGCACCGCCGCGACGACCGAGCTCTCCTGAATCAGGAAAGCGTCGCCGATTTGCTGAGTCCACTCGATGTCTTCATCCATTCGTGCCAGCAGCTCCGGAAACGCCGTCAGCGCTTTAACGCTTGGATCCCAGTCGAAGTCTTCGACAGCTGCCACGGCCAATTCGCCTTCGAGCTCAGGATGATCGCTCGACCATCGAGCCGCCTGAATGACTTCAAGCGGATAGGTCGAAGCGATCAAAATATGAGACAGGACGCTGTCAGGATACAGCGCGATCGGAGCCAGAATCGAATCCAACTCAGCCGGCGTGAACAGCTCATCCTCGGCCTGTGAGTAGTCCTGTGCGGCCACCAAAGGGGTGGAAAGCGCAAAACAGGTCAGCAAAGCAATCAAGCAGCTTTCAGATCTCTTTTTCATGGGTCCTCCTGGCAACCAAAGGGCTGCATCAGCCTACGTTTTAACAGGCATGAGCTGAAGCGTTGCTGAACAGCCTCGACTATGGTCCCTCACTACGTAAAAGGGCGGACCTTTCGGCCCGCCCTTCGACAACAATGATCAGGGGGTTTTTTCAGGTCCCTGGTGAGGCTCCGTCAGAGATCCCGAGCGACGCGAAACCCGACTCGCATGTCCGCGGTGGATGCGTTCCCGAGAAGCCTGAATGCTGACCGAGACATGGCCGGCGTGCTGGACCATGCCCCGCCCTTGATGACGTGCCGATCGCAGCCTGGATTCATCCAGGACGATCCGTCATCGGGTGCACGGACGAAACTGTCGTGCCAACAATCCTCGACCCATTCCATGACGTTCCCAGACATGTCGTAGAAGCCGAAGGGGTTGGGGCGCAGACTGGCGACTGGAGCCGGACCCCAGAAGCCGTCCGTGTAGCGACGGAAGGCCACATTCCAATTGGCATTGGTTGGCGAAATATCCCGATCACCCGTCACGTTCTCTGTTTCGTCTTCAGGCGAACCCTCACCCCACCAATAGGGGGTCTGGCTTCCAGCGCGGAGCGCATACTCAAACTCGGCTTCTGATGGCAATCGGTAGGTGCGTCCTGTTTCGCGCCCCAGCCAGTTGACGTAAGCGCGAGCGTCATTCCAGGACACGTGAATGACCGGGAGATCGGGATCGGCTTGCTCGCCCGTGTAATCATTGCGCCATGTCATCCCGGGCTGCATGTCCATCCGGCCGGTCCGTGGGTCATAGACGCGGGACTCACCCGAACGCTCCGCATCCGTACGATAGCCGGTAGCATTGACAAAGAGCTCGAAATCCGCCACTGTAATTTCGGTTCGACTCAGGGCAAAACCGCGCTGAAAGGTCACTCGATGGAGCGGCCCCTCATTATCGAATCGGTCATCCTCATTGTCCGGCGAACCCATCATGAAAGTACCTGCCGGAACCACCACGAGATCCGGTGCTGGACCAAGCATGGTGTCCGACTCGTCGCTGAAGATCTGGCCTGGATCCAGACTGCCATAGAGACGGGCATCGGAAAGAATCCCCTGCAGCTCATCAATGCGGTCTCGGGGATAGCTCAATGCCAACAATCGTGTGATTGCGCCGTCCGCCTGGTCGTAGTCTCCCCGCTCGATCGACTGAAGAACCGAGTCATCGAGATCGCTCAGATATTGCTCTCGAAAGCGGGCTATTTCGGCCCTTGTTTCGTCGACAGCCGATGGGTTATCGACGACGGTCAGCGCATCATTCAGAGTCGCCTCAGCCGATTCGAAATCAAGCTCCTGAGACTGCTCGACAGCCCGCTCCAGCATCGCACTGAAGACATTCTCCAGCCCCTGCTGGGCAGCCGCATTTTCAGAGTCAAGCGTGAGCACCTGACGAAATAGTGCGCTAGCGTTGGTGCCTTCTGGTGCCACGAGGTTGCCGGTCTCGAGAGCGAGCGTGGCATTTTCCAGAGCGATCGAGACATCCTCTATTCGAGCGACCTCGTCGGCCACCTGATCAATCACCGCGCGGTCCGGTTCGAACTCTTCGATGACATTGACGAGTCGCTGAGCCTGCGCCAGATCGCCAACGGCGAGTGCAGCTTGAGCGTTGGCCTCGACCTCATCCATGAGGTCCGTCAGTTCGGCCTGTATTTGCTCACTGTTCGGGCTGAAGACACGACGCCTTAACAATTCCTGGAGCACTTCGTCCTGGGCGGCATTCGGGAGCGAAACGTTGGGCAGGCTGGCGGGATCCACCTGTGGAGCACTGATGGTCGGAATATCCATTGAAAATTCCGAGGAGCCGCTCCGGACCATATCGCCAAGGCGCCTGACACTACGATCCTCCTGCGTGGAATCAGCGGCATCCGCGGGTGGATTGACCTGGTCTGCATCCTGGGCCTCGGGATCCACATTGCTTTGCCCATCGACGGTCGAATCCTCGGTGGCTAGCGTTTCAGTGGCTTCGGTTTGATTGTCGTCCTGCGACTGGGTGTCTTGAGCGAGCGAACTGGCGCTGCACACCATCAGAGAAAAAGCGAGGATGGAAGAAATTGTCTTCATCAAAACCCTTTGCATTGGATGTTGTATTGGACCATTTATGGTAGAGCGCCGCCGCTGGCCTGATTTGCATCTTCGATGTATCCCCTCAGATCACCAACCGGTACACTGACCTGCGGGATCCGCATTCCTGAGGGCAAAATAGCCCATTCATTGCCGAAGAACAATATCATGGCCCTGCATTCTAAATAAATTTGTCACGTTATATGCCACAACTTCGCCCCAAGCCCAGGATCTGTTCCGACCTACAGCAACACGCCAGTCAGGCCATCGACTCGGCCGACTTCTTTCCTGCCACGGCGACTTTGAAGTCGATCGAATCAGGATGTGCCGGTCAATCAGTGATCGGCCTGGATACGGAGTTTGTTCGAGAGCGCACTTTCTATCCACGCCCTGGCCTGATCCAGATCAACGATGGTCACCGCATCCATTTGATCGACCCCATCGGCCGGGGAAAGGACAATGAGCTGTCGCGACTGATGACAGATCGGTCGATGATCAAGGTCTTTCACAGCGTCGGGGAAGATCTGGAGATCATGCAAATCGTATGCGGTGAGGTCCCCGAGCCGTTGTTCGACACACAGATCGCCGCGGCGATGCTCGGATTTCCTCTCCAGTACCGCTACGAAACCCTGGTCGACGAGTGTTTCGGCGTGACACTTGCCGGCGGCCAGGCCCGTTCCGACTGGTGCAGACGACCTCTTTCACCTAAGCTTCTCAACTATGCAGCCAGCGACGTCGCCTGGCTAATCGAACTTCAAGACCTGTTGCAGGACGCACTCGACCGAGCGGGGCGCTTGAACTGGCTGAAGGAGGATTGCCAACGCCTTGTCGACCAGGCAGCTTCAGATGACGATCGAATCCCGCTGCTGCGAGTCAAGGGCGGCGGCCATTTGAATGAGTCGGGTCTAGGCTGGCTCAATCGGCTGTCTGCGTGGCGAGAAGAAGAGGCCCGAATGCGCGACCTGCCCCGTAACTTTGTCATCAAGGATGATCAGCTGATCCAGTTGGCCGAATCTGCAGTCAAGGGGGTGGCCTTGGCGGCCATTGATGAAATGCACCCCAAAGATCGCCAGCGTCACGGCCATGCCTTGTCCGATCTGATGGCCGATGCACCACCAGAACCACTTGAACGCCCGCCCGAGATGAGACGTCTGGAGCCCGCTCAGCGCTCCGCGATCAAAGCCGCTCAAGCCAGAGTCAGGGCGCTTGCCGAACGACTGCAGGTGGACCCGGCTTTAATTGCAAGCAAGCGAGAATTGACCCGCCTGCACTTCGGCGAGCGTCCGGATTGGGCAGAAGGATGGCGCCAGGAGTTTTTACCAGAGATTCTTGGCGATGCCGCACTGCCCTGATCAACATCGGGCAAACTACCAGCGCTCTGGTAGAATCTCGCCGGTCGGCGTCTCGCCCCGGTAGCTCAGCAGGATAGAGCAGCCGCCTCCTAAGCGGCAGGTCGCAGGTTCGAATCCTGCTCGGGGCACCATTTTCCGCCGCATCACTCAACGCCCAGCCAAATTCCCCCCAAGGGCTGCTTCAGCTGCTGCAGTCAGGCGGCTTCAACGGTTTTCCGAGCGGGGAGCTTGATTTCAAGATTGGATGAAGTCCGTAAAACCTGCCAGCCAGCGCCGAGCCTGTTCCTCCAGGTCGGAGTCGACAGAATTCTCGCCCAAGCACTTGGCGGCCCGGGAAACCCGCAGGTAGTCCGGGAACAGATTGACGCCAAGCTGACGCAGATTGATTAAAGCCGAGGACTGCGCCAGCGCCGTGCCCCAGGCGCCGGGCGTCGCGCCAGCGATTGCAGTCGGCCGTTTGGAGAACGTCGGCTTCATCTCTTCCCCAGGCCGGGTCAGCCAGTCCAGAGCGTTCTTGAAGACACCGGGCATGCCTGCATTGTATTCCGGTGTGATCAATACCAGCCCATCACTGGCCTTGATCCGCTCGCGAAGTGCCGAAACCGCTTCGGGAATGCCGTGCTCGTCTTCCTCATCGCCGTTATACAGAGGAATCCCGTGCAGGCCCGCCAGATCGAAGTCGACCTTTGGTCCAGCAACGCGTTCCAGAACATGCCCAAGGCGCGTATTGTATGACTGCTTCCGCAGACTGCCGCTGATCGCAATGATTTTCATGAATTCAAAGTCCGGTTGCTGAGAAAAACTGACACTTACCGAGGATACGGGATCCCATTGAAATTCGAGTCAAGGCGGTTCCAGCCGAGTCCACGGTACCGTTTCAGGCCGAGTACAATCGACGATAGTTGAAATCCATCGACCACAACACCCGCGTGGGAGTCAAACGAGAACATGGGAATACTCAAAGGAAAGAAAGCGCTTATCGTCGGTGTCGCCAGTCCCCGATCCATCGCCTGGGGCATTGCCGAGGCGATGCACAGGGAGGGAGCGGAGCTGGCCTTCACTTATCAGACTGAAAAGTTGAAGTCCCGAGTGGAAAAAATTGCCGATCAGACTAATTCAGAACTGGTGCTCCCGCTGGACGTGGCGCATGATGAGCAGATCGATGCGGTCTTTAATGAGTTGGGAAACCATTGGGACGGACTGGATATCATCGTTCACGCCGTGGGCTTCGCGCCGCGCGACCAGCTGGACGGAGAGTTTGCAGAGGTCATTGACCGCGAGGGATTTCGAATCGCCCATGACATCTCAAGCTACAGCTTCGCCGCCCTGGCAAAGGCTGGGAGGGGCATGATGAAAGGCCGCAATGGTGCCTTGCTGACACTGTCCTATCTGGGTGCCGTTCGTGCGATGCCGAGCTACAACGTCATGGGGCTGGCCAAAGCCTCGCTGGAGGCATCCGTTCGTTACCTCGCACACGGCCTCGGGCCGGAGGGCACCCGCGTCAACGGAATTTCAGCCGGGCCGATCAAGACCCTGGCCGCTGCCGGCATTTCAAAGTTCCGCGCCATGCTGGATCATGTCGAAACCACGGCCCCCTTACGCCGCAGCGTGACACCGGAAGACGTCGGGAATGTTGCCGCATTCCTTTGCTCTGACCTGGCAGCAGGTGTCACAGGAGAAATCACCTATGTCGACGGGGGCTATAACATCGTGGGAATGGCCGGACTGGATTGAAACGGACCGAACTCCGATCTGCCAATCGCCCGGCAGGATCGGAATTCGACCGCCTCAATCAGAGACGGTCGTCGAGAACAACGATATCGCTCGTGTTGCGCAGGTATTCGAGCAATCCGGCAATTTCGTGGTCGCCGGTCACGAAGCGGAGCTGTTGACGAACTCCGTCCCGCTCCGCAGAGCTCGCCGCGGCAGGATCGCCATCGACAACAGCATCCAGACGGGTGATCGCAAAGTCCCGCCCCTTGTCAAGGACGTAGAAATCAGGGCCGTCGATCGGGGTCGGCAGACGGAAGACCTGTTGAATGAAATCTGAACCATGCTGGAAATCGAAGCGCGCCATGTCTTCAATGATTTCGAGCTCCTTGCCTTCGCGCTCGGCCAGAGCTTCGAGGGAGTCGACATCGCCGCTTTCGATCTCGACCAGAAGGGATTGTGCACGTTCAGACGCCATCTCACTGGCCCGCTCCGATCTGAGGCGCGTTCGGATGCTGTCTGAAACCGCTTCCAGCGGGCGGACCACCGAAGGAAGGTGTTCCTCCAATTGCACAACGACAGCCCGACTGTCACCCAGATCGATCAGATCCGAAACCGCATCGTCGAGCAGCACGGGGTCTGAGAAAGCGGCCTCGATCACCTGCGGGTCGGAAAAGATCCCCTCGCCCCCCGCACGCGAAAAGGCATCGCTGGTCTGAACCTCTAGACCCATTTCTTCAGCAAGATTCTCGAGGCTCGAGTCATCGGCAAAGATCAGGTCGATCAGGCGATCTGATTGCTCGATGTAGAGACGCTCGCTTTCGGTCTCCAGGTACTCCTCTAGAATTTGATCCCGAGCCTCCTCGAAACTCATGCCTTCGGGAGCCCGAACTTCATCAAGGCGAATGATATGCCAACCGAAGCGAGTCTCAATCGGCTCGGAAACGTCGCCCGGCTCGGTGATATCGAAGAGAGCGTCCTCAAAGGAGTCGACCATCTGCTCGGGCTCAATAAATCCTAGATCACCGCCCTCCTCGGCGGACACGGGGTCATCAGAAAGCTCGCGAGCAAGTTCAGCAAACGCCTCACCGGCATTCAGCCGTTCCAGGATCTCATTGGCAAGCGCCTGTGCTTCCTCGCTGGTTCGTTCTCCATCGGTCGCAATCAGGATGTGAGATGCACGACGAGCTTCCGGCGTCAGGTACCGCTGCGCACTTGATTCATAGCGTTGTCTCAGTTGCTCTTCGGTCAGCGACAGATCAGCACCAAGCTCGTTTGCTGACAATTCCATCCATTTCACCCGGACCTGTTCGACGGAGCGAAAATTATCCTGGTTTTCTTCATAAAATGAGGCGACATCTTCCTCAGTGACGTTCACCTGATCTTCGAAATCGGCGGGAGATACGGTGACGACCGCCAGGTCCCTGCTCTGCTGTCTCAGGCGGATGATCCGATCGACCGCCGTTTCCGTCGGAGCAATCGAGGCCGTCAATGCACCGGGAATGGCGTTGATCAGGAGATCCTCGCGCAGCTCGGCATCGAAGGATCTTGGCGTTCGCCCGGTTGAGCGCAGAACGGTTCGATACTGCTCGGCGCTGAACTGTCCGGCGACCTGAAAAGCAGGTATTTCGGCAATGATTTCCTGCAGCTCGCGATCACTGACGGCCAGCCCGAGTTCGGAGGCATACCGACGCAACAGGAGCTGATCGATCATCCCCTCCAGATGCTCACGACGAACGATCGGCTGATTGGTTGCGATCTCGTCGTAATCCTCTCCCTGTTGCTGACGCAAATTGCCGCGATACTGGGCGAAGCTGGTTTGAAACTCGCTGCTTGTGATCTTCTCGTCGCCAATGGTTGCTACCGCATCCTCAGGAACGCCCTGGATGTAGCTATCCAACCCGACGAAGATAAAAGGGATTGCGAGCAAGCCCAAAATGACGAAAGCAATGAGTCCGGTAACGCGATCACGAATAGCCTGAAGCATGGTGAATTAAGAGTCCTTGAGCGAGCCAGAGTTATGGCAAGGTTTCCGGGAAAAAAACCATCCTCTAGATAACGAACAGGGCGCCTCGAGGGCGCCCTGCAGCATAATGGCGGAGTGGACGGGACTCGAACCCGCGACCCCCGGCGTGACAGGCCGGTATTCTAACCAACTGAACTACCACTCCTAAACATGGTGGGTGCTGGAGGGCTCGAACCTCCGACCCTCGCCTTGTAAGGGCGATGCTCTCCCAACTGAGCTAAGCACCCGGGCACAAGCCCATTATTTTATCGCGTCTTTAAAACCTTTGCCAGCTTTAAATGACGGAGTCTTCGAAGCTTTGATCTTGATGGTCTCACCGGTGGCCGGATTGCGACCGGTGCGTGCGGCGCGCTTCTTGACTGAAAAAGTACCGAAGCCGACAAGAGAAACCGTGTCGTCTTTTTTCAGCGTTTTGGTGATCGCATCGATGGTTGCTTCCAGTGCACGCTGTGCGTCGGCCTTGGTCAGTTCTGCGCCATCTGCGATGGAATCGATCAGTTCAGTTTTGTTCATTGGATGTAGCTCCGATTTCTTTATCGTGTGAATTGATACACAACGGCCAGCCCCCAAAAGTATCTGCCTGTCTTCCCCGGGCAGCTGCCGACCACTTGTTGACCGATCATGTTAGCTCAGGCAACCATTGCCATCAACCGGAAAAGCGTCCGAAAGGCGCCTTTCCGGCAAAAAAATGGTGTCAGTGGGCTCGAACCGCAGAACTTTCTGATCCTTTCGCGCCGGCAACCGCTCGTTCTTGCGATGAGGGGCCTGGCGGTGTGTCCACCAGAGCAAGTTCAAGCACGTCGTCGATCCACTGCACAGGCTTGATTTCCAAGTCTTTCTTGATCCGCTCCGGAATCTCTGCGAGATCCTTTTCGTTTTCTTCAGGAATTAGAACCAAACGGATTCCGCCCCGCAGGGCAGCCAGCAATTTCTCCTTAAGACCACCAATTGGAAGCACCTTACCCCGGAGGGTGATTTCGCCGGTCATTGCGACGTCCGAACGAACCGCGATGCCCGTCAATACGGATACGAGCGCTGTGACCATGCCAACACCTGCACTAGGACCATCTTTGGGGGTCGCTCCCTCTGGAACGTGGATATGTATGTCGCGATTCTGATAGAAATCTTCGGCAATGCCCAAGGCGCGAGCACGCGATCGCACGACCGACAGCCCAGCCTGAACGGACTCCTGCATGACACTGCCCAACTGCCCCGTATGAGTCAGCTTGCCCTTCCCCGGCACTGCTGCTGCTTCGATTTGCAGCAATTCGCCACCGACCTCAGTCCAAGCGAGGCCGGTCACCTGGCCGATCTCGTTCTGCTCTTCAGCGCGGCCGTAGCGATGGCGCCTGACGCCCAGGTACTTGTCCAGATTTCGGATCGTGATCTGCCGGCGCTCCAGCGACGAATCCAGACTCAACTCCTTGACCACCTTGCGACAAAGTTTGGCCAGCTCGCGTTCCACACTTCTCACGCCAGCTTCGCGGGTGTAGTAGCGAATAATGTCGATGATCGCAGATTCGCTGACTGACATTTCCTCACCCTTCAGACCATGCTGCTCCATCTGCTTGGGCAGGAGATAGCGGGTCGCGATGTTCAGCTTCTCGTCCTCGGTGTACCCAGGGATTCGAATCACCTCCATCCTGTCCAGCAAGGGACCTGGAATATTCAGGGAATTCGCCGTCGCCAGGAACATGACTTCAGACAGATCGAAGTCGACTTCGAGGTAGTGATCCCCGAAGGAATTGTTCTGCTCGGGATCCAGCACTTCAAGCATTGCAGAGGACGGGTCTCCTCGAAAGTCCATGCTCATCTTGTCCAGCTCATCCAGCATGAACAATGGATTACGCGTTTCCACCTTGCCCATGTTCTGGAGCACGCGACCCGGCATCGAGCCAATATAGGTCCGCCGATGGCCTCGAATCTCGGCTTCGTCGCGCACACCGCCAAGACTCATGCGCACGAACTTCCGTCCGGTCGCGCGGGCAATCGACTTACCCAGCGAGGTCTTGCCGACACCCGGGGGACCGACGAGACAGAGGATCGGGCCCTTGAGTTTCTTCACCCGCTGCTGCACGGCCAGATACTCAAGAATCCGCTCCTTGACGCGCTCAAGACCGTGGTGATCCGCCTCAAGGATCTCCTCTGCCGCCTTCAGATCGTTACGGATCTTGCTGCGCTTTTTCCAGGGCATCATCAGCATCCAGTCGAGGTAATTCCTCACGACTGTTGCTTCGGCCGACATGGGCGACATCATCTTCAGCTTGTTGAACTCGCTCCTGGCCTTCTCGAGCGCCTCTTTCGGCATTGCGGCTTTCTCGATCTTTTGCTCGAGATCGCCCAGGTCATTGCCTGACTCATCCAAATCGCCGAGTTCCTTCTGAATGGCTTTCATCTGCTCATTCAGGTAATACTCACGCTGACTTTTCTCCATCTGGGTCTTGACCCGACCCCGGATGCGCTTTTCTAGCTTCAGCACGTCGATTTCACCCTCGACGAGCGCCATCAGACGCTCCATCCTCACTAGAACCGGGGCGGTTTCGAGTATCTGCTGCTTGTCCTCGTTGCGAATCCCGAGGTGGGCCGCGATGGTGTCAGCCAGGCGGCTTGAATCCTCAATTCCGGCCAGCGTGGTCAGCAGCTCAGGGGGTATTTTCCGGCTCAGCTTGACGTACTGCTCGAACAGCCCCATCAGGCTGCGCTGAGTGACTTCGATCTGGCGTTCGTCTTCAAGGTCCGATTCAAGATATTCCCAAGTCCCGGATAGGTAGCCTTCGGCGTCGGTGAGATCGTTGATCTTGACGCGCTCGACACCTTCGACAAGCACTTTTGTCGTGCCGTCAGGGAGGCGAAGCATCTGCAGGATACTGGCGATCGTTCCACATTCGTAGAGATCGTCGGGGTCGGGAGACTCAACTTCCGAATCACGCTGGGTGATCAGCAGAATCTGCTTATCGACGTTCATGGTCTCTTCCAGCGCACGAACGGAACGTTCGCGGCCAACAAACAGCGGAATTACCATGTGTGGGAATACAACAACATCTCGGAGACTCAACACCGGCGTCGGCTGACGGGGCGGTGCTGAGGTGACGTCGCCCTGCGGATTGCTTTCCATAACCTTTGAATTCCTTGGAGGGTAAGTCGAGCGACGGAAACGCCGTCACCCGATCATCTGACCTACTATATTGACGCCCGTCGCCCGGGATTCAAGCGCAAGGTGCCGAGGGGCCCCGGAGCGGGACCAAGGCAGTCAATTCTCTGCGCCAGCTCGCTGGGGGGGCTTGCCTTCGTAGATGAGGTAGGGCTCGGCTTCGCCGTTGATCACGGCTTCGTCGACAACCACTTTACTCACGCTTTCGGCAGAGGGCAGATCGTACATGCTCTCCAGGAGCACGTTTTCAAGGATCGTACGTAATCCGCGGGCGCCGGTTTTTCGGGCCATGGCTTTCTGCGCAATCGCATGCAGGGCGTCCTCACGCACCTCCAGCTCGCAATTGTCCATTTCAAACAGCTTTTTGAATTGCTTGACGACCGCATTCTTGGGCTCGACCAGGATGCGAACCAGCGCATCTTCGTCAAGCTCGCGCAAGGTGGCAAAGACCGGCATCCGGCCGACAAACTCTGGAATCAGCCCGAACCGAATCAAGTCCTCGGGCTCGACGTCAGCAATCACCGACGAGAGATCGCCCTCTTCCAGACTTCTAACGTTGGCCTTGAAGCCGATGCCCGCCGTCCGGGAGCGCGCCTGAATCACCTTGTCAAGCCCGGCAAAAGCACCGCCGCAGATGAACAGGATATTCCGCGTATCAACCTGGAGGAATTCCTGCTGGGGGTGTTTTCGACCACCCTGGGGAGGCACCGAGGCCATGGTGCCCTCAATCAGTTTCAGCAGCGCCTGCTGAACCCCCTCTCCGGACACGTCACGCGTGATCGAAGGGTTCTCGGCCTTGCGGGAGATCTTGTCAATCTCATCGATGTAGACGATGCCGCTCTGGGCCTTGTCCACGTCGTAGTCGCACTTCTGCAGCAGTTTCTGAATGATGTTCTCGACGTCCTCGCCAACATAGCCCGCTTCGGTCAAAGTGGTGGCGTCTGCAATGGTGAAGGGCACATTCAGCATTCTGGCAAGGGTCTCTGCCAGCAGGGTCTTACCGGAACCTGTCGGACCGATCAGGAGAATGTTGGACTTCGACAGCTCAACATCGTCACGGTGCTTATGCGATTCGAGCCGTTTGTAGTGATTGTAAACTGCAACGGACAGAACCTTCTTGGCGTCCTGCTGGCCGATTACATAGTTGTCGAGAAAGGCGTGGATGTCCCGCGGCGTCGGCAGCTGCTCTCGCTCGGACAGGCTGGATTCTTCCAGCTCCTCGCGAATGATGTCATTGCAAAGCTCGACACACTCATCGCAGATGTAGACACTCGGGCCCGCGATCAGCTTGCGGACCTCATGCTGACTTTTGCCGCAAAACGAGCAGTACAGAATCTTGCCGTCGCTAGTCGACTCACTCATACGCGTGGACAATTACTAATTTTTGCCAAAAGGTGAACCAAAGTGTACCTGAATCGACCTGCTGTTATGTCGACGAACGTTCGGTCAGCACTTCGTCGACCAGGCCGTAGTCTGCCGCTTCCGAGGCCGACATGAATTTATCGCGATCCGTATCCGCCTCAATCGTTTCCAGCGGCTGACCGGTGTGGTGCTGCAAGATGCGATTGAGCTCGTCTTTCATTTTGAGGATTTCTCGAGCATGGATATCGATATCGGAAGCCTGACCCTGGAAACCACCAAGCGGCTGATGGATCATGACTCGCGAATGGCTCAACGCGTAGCGCTTCCCATGGGCTCCGGCCGTCAAAAGCAGAGCGCCCATGCTAGAGGCCTGTCCAACGCACATCGTGGCGACGTCAGGCTTGATGAACTGCATCGTGTCATAGATCGCCATGCCTGCCGTGACCGCACCACCCGGTGAATTGATGTAGATGCTGACATCCTTATCGGGGTTCTCGGACTCCAGATAAAGGAGCTGCGCCACGACCAGATTGGCCATGTAATCCTCAATCGGACCGACAATGAAAATAACGCGCTCTTTGAGAAGCCGCGAATAGATGTCGTAAGCCCGCTCGCCGCGCGCGGACTGTTCGACGACCATCGGGACAAGATTCAGGGCCTGTTCGTTCATTCCTGCTCCAGTGCTTTCTTAAAAGTCATCTTTTTCGACACAACCTTGGCATCTTCCAGGATGGCGTCGATGACCTGCTCTTCGAGGGCCAGATTCTCCAATTGATCCATCAGACGCTCATCAGAGCGATAGATTTCCATGATCTGGCTTGGATTTTCGTAAGTTTCCGCAACTTCTGAAAGCTTTTCATCAACGCGTTCCGGGTCGATCGAAATCTCGTTCTGCCTGGCAAACTCACCGAACAGCAGGCCCAGTCGCAGCCGTTTCTCTGCCTGCTCCTTAAACATGTCGGGGGTCAGCTGACCGCCCTGGCCACCCATCTGCTGCTGCATCTGGGATGCCATCTGCTGAGCCTCCTGCTGGATGCTCGAGGCCGGCAGGGGGAGGTCCCCATAGGCGTTGAGCAGGCCATCGGTCACGGCTTGTTTAATGCGATTGGTGACCGACTGTCGGAGCTCGCGCTCGAGGTTGCGCCGCACGTCGGAGCGCAGCTTGTCGACACCTTCTTCAACGCCGAATTCCGCGGCGAATGCATCATCGACCTCCGGCAGCTCGGATTCCTCCACGGCGGAAACCTCGAGCTCGACCTGCGCGGTCTTGCCGGCGAGCTCAGCATGCGAATAGGGCTCCGGAAAGGTCAGCTCCACCGATTTCTTGTCACCGACCTTGACTCCGGTCAGCGCCTCATCCAGGGCGGTGAAATTCCCCGATTGACCACTCGATTGACCTACGGATTGTCCGAGCACCGGCGAAATATCGTAGCGACCATCTTCCGGCACGGTTTCGCCCTCCAGCTCCGCCACGAACCCCGCCTGCACACGATCGCCTGATTTCGACGCGCGATCGACCTCGGACCAGGTTCGCTTCTGCTCACGCAAGGTCTCGATCATGTCATCGACATCCGAGTCCTGGACCTCCGCCTCCGGTTTGGTGATTTCAATGTGGTCGACCGTGATCTGAGGCATCTCCGGAAAGACCTCGAGCTCGGCAACGAACTGAAACTGTTCATCGGACTCGGGACTCGGCTCCAGTCGAGTGACGCCGGCAACCCGCAGCTCCTGTTCGCCGATCGCTTCCTGCAGACGGGACTGCATCGTCTGCTGCAGCACTTCATCACGGACCTGCTGTCCGTAGCGCTGACGAATCACGTTCAGGGGCACCTTGCCGGGGCGAAATCCTTTCAGGCGGACCTCGCGTCGCAACTGATTGAGACGATCAGTGATCTGGCTATCGATCTCGTCGGTCGGGACCTGCACCGTCATGCGGCGCTCAAGATCCCCGATATTTTCCACGGATACCTGCATGGTTAGTCTGTTCTTGGGTTTTGTGGGTGGTTGAAAACGGAAATCGGTCAGCACCGCAGAGGCGAGCTGGCCGCCGATTTGGTGGGCCGTCAGGGACTCGAACCCCGAACCTACTGATTAAGAGTCAGCTGCTCTACCATTGAGCTAACGGCCCGAAAAATGGGGTGAGCGACGGGGTTTGAACCCGCGACCTCCGGAGCCACAATCCAGTGCTCTACCAACTGAGCTACGCCCACCATCAGCAAATTGTAATGACCGGCCTCATCCATTAGGAAGCCAATCAACGCCCTATTGTAACGCTTATTCCTACAATGGCGCGCCCGGCAGGACTCGAACCTGCAACCGCCGGCTTAGAAGGCCGATGCTCTATCCGGTTGAGCTACAGGCGCCCGCTAAATCGTGGTCGGGGCGGCAGGATTTGAACCTGCGACCTACTGCTCCCAAAGCAGTTGCGCTACCAGGCTGCGCTACGCCCCGATTCCAAGCCGGCCAATGTTAAAGACACTTGTCGCCGCGGTCAACTGATTTCCAGATGAAAAGACCGCAACTAAAGCGTCGCGAAAGATCGAGGATTCGGGACAGAGGAAAAAAGCGCCGTTTTACCAAGGGATCCTCGACCGCTCGCCTGGAAGGAGGGATCAAACCCGTTCAAAGGCAATTTTGACCCTAGGGGCATCGACGGCTGCGCCCCTCCTTGTCAGATGCTGCGCATTTGATCGAAGCTCGGGGATTCGAACGATCTCCCAGACGCGCCATAAAAAAAGGCCCCGCAAAAGCGGAGCCTTTTTTCTCTTTATGGCGCGCCCGGAAGGATTCGAACCTCCGACCGCCTGGTTCGTAGCCAGGTACTCTATCCAGC
>JGI12210J13797_10267056_pt1 | contig 99642 bp, 88 predicted proteins | sample ElkSlonscriptome_3_FD_13797 | JGI IMG/M metagenome (IMG submission 13797) | reverse complement strand
AAATGCTCGACCGCATCGTTCCGGTCGAAGATGCAGACGTCTCCGCCTTCCTCGAAAAGGCGCTGGTCAAGCAGGGTATCAAGGTGATGACCGGCGCAGGGGTCGAGGAACTGAAGGTCGGTGCGAAGGGTGTCACCGCCACGATCAAGGACAAGGCGGGCAAGAGCGCGCAAACCGAATTCAGCCACGTCATCAGCGCGATCGGGATTCAGCCCAACACCGAGAACATCGGGATCGAGGATCTCGTCGAAATGGAGCGCGGTTTCATCCAGATCGATCCGCTCGGCCGCACCGGGGCCAAGGGCCTGTGGGCGATCGGCGACTGCACACCCGGCCCATGGCTCGCGCACAAGGCAAGCCACGAAGGCGTTACTGCCGCCGAGGCGATCGCGCGCGAGCTCGGCAACAACGAGGTGCATCCCCATCCGCTCGATCGCAATGCGATCCCCGCCTGCACCTATTGCCACCCGCAGGTCGCAAGCGTCGGGCTTACCGAAGCCCAGGCCAGGGAAGCGGGGCATGAGGTCAAGGTCGGCAGCTTCCCCTTCATCGGCAACGGCAAGGCGATCGCGCTGGGCGAGGCGGAAGGCTTCATCAAGACCGTCTTCGATGCCACGACCGGCGAATTGCTGGGCGCGCACATGGTCGGCGCCGAAGTGACCGAGCTGATCCAGGGCTACACGGTCGGAAAGACGCTCGAGACCACCGAGGAGGAACTGATGCAGACCGTCTTCCCGCACCCGACGCTTTCCGAGATGATGCATGAAAGCGTCCTCGACGCCTACGGCCGGGCGATACATTTCTGATGGGCGGCGAAAGCGCGACCGAACCGCTCAAGGGCGAGGATTGGGCAGGCGATATGGGCGAGCGCTGGCTCGCCAACCTTGACCGGTTCGAGGCGATGATCGCGCCGATCGGCGATGCCTTGCTCATGCGCGCTGCCTACCGTGCGGGTGAGCGGGTCATCGATGTCGGCCCGGGAGGCGGAGCGACGACGCGGGCGATCGCTCGGACCGTGGCGCCCGAGGGCGAGGCGCTCGGCATCGATATCTCGCCCGATCTTGTCGGCGAAGCTGCGCGCCGGGCCGAGGCGGAAGGCATCGCCAATGCCCGTTTCCTTTGCGCCGATGCGGCAGAGGTCACGCTTGGCGGGCTGCCTTATGATCGCCTGTTCTCGCGCTTCGGTTCGATGTTCTTCACAGATCCCGTCCCCGCCTTCGCCAATCTGCGTTCGCTGCTGCAACCGGGCGCGCGGATCGACATCGCCGTATGGGGGCCGCCGCGCGAGAATCTCTGGATGATGGAGATGATGGGTGTCGTGCGCACGCATGTCGAAGTGCCCCGCGCCGAGCCGCGCGCGCCCGGCCCCTTCGCCTTCGAGGATCTCGACTATCTGCGCGATGTCCTGACCGGCGCGGGGTTCGGCGGTATGGATGTCGATGTCTATGAAGGCAGGCAGGCAATCGGGGGCTCCGATGCCTCGCCCGCCGAAGCGCTTGAAATGGTTCTGTCATCGATGGGCGTCGGTCGCGTCGTCGACGAACAGGACGATCCCACGCGCGAGGCGATCCGGGCCGATCTGCTGTCCCTTTTCGAGCAGCGCCACGTGGATGGCGAGGGCGTGCTGATGGCGGCCAAGGCCTGGCTGGTCACCGCGGTCGCGTAATCGAAAGCCGATTGGCGGACAGGGTGGGATTCGAACCCACGAAGGGCTTGCACCCTTGCCGGTTTTCAAGACCGGTGCATTCAACCGCTCTGCCACCTGTCCGCGCTGGCGATGCCTCTTAGCGAGGCCGGGGCCGCAAGTCACCCGCTCTTGGTTGTTGGGAATTCAGGCGAGATGTGAGAAACATGCAGGCATGATCTTTCGCATCCTAACCCCAACCATTCTCGCCGTGACGCTTCTGCTTTCCGGTCCCGCCACACCGCTTCGCGCGCAGGTCGAAGCCGTCGATAACGTGGATTTCGACACCTATGTCGGCCAACTCGCCGCACGCGCCCGTGCAGAGGGAGTGAGCGAGGCGACGGTGCGCCGCATGACCGCAGGGCTTTCGCCCGATCCGCGGGTCATCCGCCTTGACCGGGGCCAGCCCGGCAGTCCCACTCGCAGCGGCTACCCCGCGCTCGCACCTTATATCGACAAGCACGTGAATCCTGTCCGGATCAATGGCGGGCGCGACGTCTATCGCCAGCACAGTTCAGCGCTGCGCCGGATCGAACGGGATTTCGGTGTCCCGCCGCAGATCATCGTCGCGATCTTCGGACACGAGACGAGCTATGGTCGGATCACGGGCGGTTTCGACCTCGCCCGAAGCCTCGCGACGCTCGCCTGGGAAGGGCGCAGACGAGAGCTCTTCGCGGACGAATTCATCGCTCTGCTAAAGGTGGCCGATCGCGGCTTCGCCCGAAACGAGATGACCGGAAGCTGGGCAGGCGCGATGGGCTATCCGCAATTCCTGCCCTCGGTCTATCAGCGACTTGCAGTCGACGGCGACGGGGATGGGCGGGCGAACATCTTCGGCAACCGCATCGACACCTTCGCGTCCATCGCGAATTATTTCCGCGATGCCGGATGGCGTTCCGGCCAGCCCTGGGGCGTGCGGGCGAGCGTTCCGGGTGGGTTCGACGTGGACGCCTATCGCACGAAGCTCGAAGCGCCCGTTTGCCCGCGCGTGCATGAACGGCACAGCCGCTGGATGAGTGTCGACGAATGGCGCGCGCTCGGCGTGGTCCCGCAGCGCACGCTGCCCGGCGACACGCTCGTCTCGCTGTTCCAGCCCGATGGTCCCGGCACGCCGGCCTGGCTTCTGACCGGCAATTACCGGGTGATCCTCGAATACAATTGTTCGAACTATTACGCGATGAGCGTCGGCCTGCTCGCCGATGAAATCGTGAACTGAGCGCGGCGTCCACCTCGCCAAGCGCTCCGGCCGAGGTTATAGCCGCGCCGGTGAGACACATGAGATCACAAGGATTGATAGCCCTTGCGCTGGCGGCAGTGGCGCTGTGCGTGGCGCCCGCCGGGACAGCTCAGGAAAGCAGGCGGGCTTCTCCCGCCATCCCGCCCGAGAGCGAGGTGCCGATCGCGCTGATGGTCGACATTTCCTCGGGCCAGGTCCTGCACGAACGCAATGCGCGCCGCCGTTTCGTGCCCGCCTCCATCACCAAGGCGATGAGCGCCTATGTCGCCTTCGAACTGATCGAGGAAGGCAGGCTCGATCCGGCGCAGGTGATGACGATCCGGCCGGACACGTGGCGCGAATGGCATTCGAAGGGGTCGACCATGTGGCTGCCTGCCGATGCGCGGGTAAGCGTCGACGACCTGCTCATGGGTCTGATGACAGTCTCTGCCAATGACGGGGCCATCGTTCTGGCCGAAGGTGCCGCCGGATCAGTCGAGGGTTGGGCCGCGCTAATGAACGAAAAGGCGCGCGAACTGGGCATGACGGACAGCCATTTCGCTAATCCCAATGGCTGGATGGACGAAGGCCGAACCTTCACCAGCGCACGGGACCTCGCCCTGCTCGCCGAGGCGATGATCCGCCGCCATCCGGAGAAATTCAGGCGCTATATCGGCAATGCGAATTTCACCTACAACGCCATCACCCAGCGCAACCACGATCCCCTGATCGGGCGGGTCAGGGGCGCTGACGGGATCAAGACCGGTTTCACGAACGAGGCGGGTTTCGGCTTTCTCGGGACCGTGAAGCGCGGCTCGCAGCGACTGGTGCTGGTCACCGCCGGGGTCGATCGCGGCGACGTGCGCGATGGATGGGCACGGCGCTATGTCCAATGGGGCTTTTCCGCCTTCGAGCGGCGCCGGCTGTTCGAAAAGGGCGCTGCCGTCGGCGAAGCTCGGGTGCAGGGCGGGTCCGCGCGCCGGATCGCGCTCGTGACGGATCGTCCGGTAGAGATCAGCATACCGCGCGGGCGCGAAGCGGATATCTCGGTGAAGGTGCTTTACAACGGCCCGCTGCGCGCGCCGCTGGTTTCCGGCAGCGCGATCGCCACGCTCCAGATCGACGTCCCGGGCATGGATACGGCGCGCATTCCGCTCCTCGCCGGCGAAACGGTGAAACCTGCTGGCCCGATCGACCGGATCGTCAACGCCTTCGCCGGATGGCTCGGCTGATGACGGCTGCGCGCGGACGGTTCATCGCCTTCGAGGGCGGGGAGGGGACCGGCAAGTCGACCCAGGCCCGCCTGCTTGCCGAAGCGTTGCAGGGGCGGGGGATCGCGGCGGAAATTACGCGCGAGCCGGGCGGCACTCCGGGGGCGGAAGCGATCCGCAGTCTCCTGCTTGCGCCTCCCGGTGAAGGCTGGACGCGCGAGGCAGAGGCGCTGTTGTTCGCAGCCGCCCGCGCCGATCACGTCGCACGGCGTATCGTCCCCGCGCTGGAGGCGGGGCGCTGGGTGATTTGCGATCGCTTCATCGATTCGAGCAGGGCCTATCAGGGCGGGGCAGGCGGACTGGGCGACGAGGCGATCCTTGCGCTCCACAGGTTTGGGAGCGCCGGCCTGCGACCCGATCTCGCGATCCTGCTCGACGTCGACGAGGGCCAGATCGCACGCCGTCTCGCCGCGCGCGACGGGACCGAGAGCGATGCGATCGGTGGACGAGGCAAGGATTATCATCGCGCGGTCGCGACCACCTTCCGGAGCCTCGCCGAAGCCGATCCGCAAGGCTTCGCAACGGTAGAGGGCGAGGGCGATCCGAGCGCCGTCCATGCCCGCGTCCTCGCCGCACTCGCGCCGTTGCTGGCGAGGGAGAACGACTGATGGACGCCCAGGTCGACTGGCCGAACCACGAGCGTGCGTGGCGCGAATGGCGGGCGGCCAGCGGCGGCACACGGATGCATCATGGCTGGATGCTCGCCGGGAAAAGAGGGCTCGGAAAGCACGATTTCGCTCTTGCCGCCGCAGCCGAACTGGTCGCGGAAGCGGGTGTTCCGCAGCCGGTCGATCCCGCCAACCACCCCGACATCATCGTGCTTACCTACGGCCCGAAAGACGACAAGGCCGAAAAGGCCGCCGCCGAGGGCAAGCCCTACGATCGTGCGCGCAGCATCCGCATCAGGCAGGTCCGAGCGATGCAGCGCCGCCTGACCACGCGGCCCACGCTGGGCGCGCGGCGCGTAGTCATTGTCGATCCGGCGGACGATCTTGAACGGGCCGCCGCCAACGCGCTTCTCAAGAGCCTCGAGGAACCGCCGCAGGGGACGTTCTTCCTGCTTGTCACCCATGCGCCTGCACGTCTTCTGCCGACTATCCGTTCGCGTTGCAGGGTGCTGCGTTTCCCCCCGCTTAGCGACGCACAGCTCTCCGCCATGCTCGATGCCGCCGGCGCGAGCTCCGATCCGGCGAGCCGCAGCGCGGCCCTGAAGGCGGCCGAAGGGTCGTTCGGAGCAGCGCAGCGTTTCGCCGAGCAGGATCTCGGGCCGCTCGCGCGCGTGATGGAGGGGCTTCTGGACGGGGCCGATCCCGCCATGACCGGGCGCGGCGAACTTGCCCGCCTGATCGGCCCGCGCGCCGACCGCGAGCGGCTGCAGGCAACTTTCGACCTCGCCCAGGCCATGGTCGCGTCACGGGCCAGGGAAACCGGCTCGAACGCCCTGCGCGGTGCGCTCGTGGAGGCCCACTCCAAACTTGTCCGGCTCGCGGGAGAGGCGCCGACCCACAATTACGATACGGGCCTTCTGTCGCTCGAGATCGGGACCTTGCTTGTCGAGGCAAGCGCGGCTAGCGAGCCTGCCGATGGCTGAGACCGACAACTCCCCTTTCTACATCACCACCGCGATCAGCTACCCCAATGGCCGGCCCCATATCGGCCATGCCTACGAGGCGATCGCGGCCGATGTAATCGCGCGTTTCCAGCGGCTGCGCGGACGCGAGGTCCGTTTTCAGACCGGGACCGACGAGCATGGGCTCAAAATGGCTCGCAAGGCCGCCGAACAGGGCCGCACGGCGCGCGATCTGGCAGATGAAATGTCAGGCTATTTCCGCGAGATGTGCGACGCTCTTGATGTGAGCCATGATCGCTTCATCCGCACGGTCGAAGACGATCACCACCGCGCCAGCCAGGCGATCTGGGAGCGGATGGCCGAAGCGGGCGACCTCTATCTCGACCGCTACGAAGGCTGGTATTCGGTTCGCGACGAGGCCTATTACGACGAGAGCGAACTCGTGGAGGGCGAGGGAGGCGAGAAGCTTTCGCCGCAGGGCACGCCGGTCGAATGGACGGTCGAGGAAAGCTGGTTCTTCCGCCTTTCCAAATACGAGAAGCCGTTGTTGGACCTTCTGAGGACACCCGGCTTCCTCGAACCGGCAAGCCGCCGCAACGAGATGATCGCCTTCGTCGAACAGGGGCTGCGCGACCTGTCGGTGAGCCGCACCAGTTTCGACTGGGGCGTGAAGGTGCCGGGCTCCGACCATCACGTGATGTATGTCTGGGTCGATGCGCTCACCAACTACCTCACCGGCCTCGGCTTTCCCGATGACACCGAGGAAATGCGCAAGTTCTGGCCCGCCGATCTTCACTTGATCGGCAAGGACATCGTGCGCTTCCACACGATCTACTGGCCCGCCTTCCTGATGAGTGCGAACCTGCCTGTGCCGAAGAAGGTGTTCGGTCACGGCTTCCTGCTCAATCGCGGGCAGAAGGAATCGAAATCGGTCGGCAACGTGACGAACCCGCTCGATCTCGCCGAGGCCTTCGGCGTCGACCCATTGCGCTATTTCCTGATGCGCGAGGTCGCCTTCGGTCAGGACGGATCCTATTCGCCCGAAGCGATCGTCACCCGGGCCAATGCCGAACTCGCTAACAGCTTTGGGAATCTCGCCCAGCGTACGCTTTCGATGATTGCGAAGAACATGGACGGCCATCTCGAGGCGTTCGATCCTGCCGACGCCGATCGCAAGCTGCTTGCGCAGGTCGGGGACGCCTGTTCCCGCGAGCTTCCCGAAGCGTTCGAGGCGCTGTCCTTCTCCACCGGCATCGAAGCATGGCTGCGCGCGGTCTATGCCTGCAACCAATATGTGGACGAACAGGCACCCTGGACGCTGCGCAAGACCGATCCCGATCGGATGAAGGTCGTTCTACAGACGCTGTTCATGGCCCTGCGAGACCTTGCCATCGCGGTTCAGCCCGTAGTGCCGGGGAAGGCCGCGGACCTGCTCGACCAGCTCGGCGTGCCGGGCGATGAGCGCGGCTACGTCAATCTCAAGGATTCCGACTGGTATCGTCGCCTTGTGATGGCGGGTTTTACCGTGGGCAAACCGACACCGATCTTCCCGCGGCTCGAACTGCCGGAGGCGGCGGCCGAGGGGGCTGCGTGATGCTCGTCGACAGCCATTGCCACCTTGAATACAAAGGCCTCGTCGAGGATCAGCAAGGTGTCCTCTCCCGCGCCCGCGAAGCCGGGGTCGGAGCTTTTCTCAACATCTCGACGAAGAAGTCGGAATGGGAACAGGTCGTCGGTACCGCGATCCGCGAAATCGACGTGTTCGCAAGTGTCGGCATCCACCCGCACGAAGCCGATGACCACGCCGATCTTGGCCGCGGCGCGCTGCTGGCGGCCACCGACAACCCGCGCGTTATCGGGATCGGTGAAACCGGACTCGACTATTATTACGAACATTCCGACCGCGAAACGCAGGCGCGGCTCTTCCGCATGCACATCGACGTCGCGCGCGAGACCGGCCTTCCGGTCATCATCCATACGCGCGATGCCGAGGAAGACACCTTCGCTATCCTCGAAGACGAAATGGGGAAGGGGGCCTTCCCCGCGCTGATCCACTGTTTCACGGCTTCGGAGGATTTCGGGCGCAAGGTGCTGGATCTGGGCCTCACGATCTCGTTGTCGGGGATCGTCACCTTCAAGAACGCCAAAGAGCTGCAGGAGGTCGCGGCGAGGATCCCCGAGGACCGCCTGCTGGTGGAGACGGACAGCCCCTTTCTCGCGCCAGTTCCCCATCGCGGCAGGCCATGCGAACCGGCCTTCGTAGCGGATACGGCGCGGTTCGTGGCAGGACTGCGCGGCGTCGATCCTGAACGGCTGGCAGAGCAGACCACGGCGAACTTCTCACGACTTTTCATGCGGGCAATGCTGTGAAGGTGATACTGCTCGGGTCGGGCACGTCGACCGGTGTGCCGCGCGTCGGCGGGCCGGACGGCGCGGGCGACTGGGGTGACTGCGACCCGAACGAGCCGCGCAATCGCCGCACACGCGTCTCGGTGCTGATCGAGAGCGACGACGGTTCGCGGCTCCTGATCGACACGTCGAGCGATTGCCGCGCGCAATTGCTCGCCAACCGGATCGACCGGATCGATTGCGTGTTCTGGACCCACGACCATGCCGATCATTGCCACGGCATCGATGATCTGCGCGTCATGCGCTATGGACGCGGCGGGCCGATCCCCGGCTACGCCGCAGCCGATACGGTGCGGCGGCTGCGCCAGCGGTTCGGCTATGTCTTCGCAGGGCAGGACGGCTATCCGACCATCGTCAATCTCGATACGCTGGACCGACTCAGGATCGTCGCCGGCTTTTCCGTCGACTGGGTCCAGATGGAGCATGGACCCGGTGAAACGACCGGCTATCGCTTCGAAGCCGATGGCAAGAGCGTCGTCTATGCAACGGATTTCTCGCGAATTACCGATCAAATGGTCGAGACTTTTCATGGCGCAGACGTTCTGGTGTGCGATTGCCTGCGTCGAGAACCGCATCCCACGCACGCACATCTTGGAATGGCGATCGAGCTTGCCGAGCGATGCAAGGCCAGGCGGCTCGTGCTCAGCCATCTCGACAAGAGCATGGATTATGGCTCGTTGTGCGCTGAGGTTCCTGATCACGTCATCGTCGGCTACGACGGGCTCGAGGTGGTGGCATGAACCAGTTCGAGATCATCGGAATAGTCAGCTTGCTCGGTTGGCTCTTTCTCGCAGGAAGCGCGCTGGCATCCTACCGGCTTGGCTGGGGGCAGATGGCGAGGATGGCGCTGACGTGGCTGGCGATCTTCGTTGGCCTGACCTTGCTGGTGGGGTTCTTCTACCCGGGATAGGCGAAATTCGGGCTGCCTTGTATTTTACATAATATATATTATCCATCTTCAATGTCGGGAGCCGAGTGAATGAACAGCGCCCCCTCTCCAGCTGCAACTGGAAACGCCCTTATGCACACCGAACGTCTGCTGCGCATCATGGCGCGGCTGCGCGATCCGAAATCCGGTTGCGAATGGGACCTAGCGCAGGATTTCTCCACCATCGCTCCCTATACGATCGAGGAAGCTTATGAAGTCGCCGATGCGATCGAGCGCGGCGACATGCGGGACCTCAAGGATGAACTCGGCGATCTTCTGCTGCAGGTCGTCTTTCACTCCCGCATGGCCGAAGAAGCCGGCCTGTTCGACTTCGAGGACGTCGCCCGGTCGATCGGTGACAAGATGGAAGCGCGCCATCCGCACATATTCGGTGAGGAAGGCGGCACGATGGGCGAAACCCGCTGGGAAAACCTCAAGGAAGCCGAACGGGCGGAGAAAGGCATGGTCAGCGCATTGGACGGCGTTGCGCTTGCACTTCCAGCACTGATGCGCGCCCAGAAGCTGCAGAAACGCGCTGCGCGCACGGGCTTCGACTGGCCTGATCCAAAGGGGTCGCAGGACAAGATCATCGAAGAAATAGAGGAACTTAACGAGGCATCCTCGCAAGACGACAAGGTCGAGGAAGCGGGAGACCTGCTGTTCGCCGCGGTCAATTTCGTACGGGCTCACGGAGTAAGCGCCGAGGACGCGCTTCGCGCTGCCAATTCCAAGTTCGAACGCCGCTTTCGCGCGATGGAGGAAATGAGCGGGGAAGGCTTCCCTGACCTTTCGCTCGAAGAGCAGGAGGATCTCTGGCAGGCGGTCAAGCGTGGCGAAAAATCCGCCTGAATTCAGTTTTCCAGGGTTTCATACTGACCCAATTCCTTGGGATTGAGGCGGACGGTAACGCGCTTCATGGGGCCGTTTTCGCCCTCGCCCGCATCCTCCTCGCCGAGCACGTCACCATGGGCATGGAGCCACGCCATGCGGCGGCCGTCGCTTACCGGAAGAGTGACGGTCACCTCCTTGGCACGCGCGGTCAGCATCGCGCCGATCCGCGCCTCGAGCGCCTCAATGCCCACGCCGCTCGCCGCCGAGAGCAGCACCGCCTCGTGCGCCTCGGCCGCTTCGGAGAGTTCGCCGCGGCGCTCGGGCGGCAGGAGGTCGGCCTTGTTCCAGACCTCCAGGATCGGGATTTCGCCAACCCCGGTTTCGGGATCGACCACGCCGAGATCGCCTAGCACCTCCATCACCTGCTTCTTCTGCGCCGCGTGGGCCGGATTCGCGATGTCGCGGACGTGGCAGATGAGATCGGCGCCCGTGACTTCCTCCAGCGTAGCGCGAAACGCCGCCACCAATTGTGTCGGCAGGTCGGAGATGAAGCCCACCGTGTCAGACAGGATCGCTTTCTCGACGCCGGGAAGTGCAATGGCGCGCATGGTCGGGTCGAGCGTCGCGAAAAGCAGGTCCTCGGCCATGACGTCGGCGCCGGTCAGCCGGTTGAACAGGGTCGACTTGCCGGCATTGGTGTAGCCCACCAGAGCGACGACCGGCCACGGCGCCCTTCCCCGCCGCTCGCGATGCAGGGCACGGGTCTTTCTCACCTGTTCCAGTTCGCGCCGCAGCCGCGCCATGCGCTGATTGATCATCCGGCGGTCGGCCTCGATCTGGGTTTCGCCCGGACCGCCGAGAAAGCCGAAACCGCCGCGCTGGCGTTCGAGGTGGGTCCAGCTGCGCACGAGCCGGGATTGCTGGTAGTCGAGATGGGCGAGTTCGACCTGCAGGCGCCCTTCGGCAGTGGCTGCGCGTTCGCCGAAGATTTCGAGGATTAGGCCGGTGCGGTCGATGACCTTGCGCTTCAGCTTCTCTTCGAGATTGCGCTGCTGGATCGCAGTCAGCGCGCCATCGACGATGACCAGTTCGGCTTCGTAGAGCTCGCACCAGTCGGCGATGCGCTGCACCTGGCCCGACCCGAACAGCGTGTTCGGCTGCATCTGGCGCACGGGCAGGATTTCCGAATGGGCAATCACGACGCCGATCGCGAGCGCCAGTCCCTCGGCCTCCTCGAGCCGTTCGCGCGCGTCGAGATCGTAGGTAAAGCTGCGGATATCGGGGCACAGGACAAGGGCCCGCGCACCGCGGGTGACCTCGTCCATCAGGTCGTCATCGAAGCTCAGCCTCTATGCCTCTTCGTCATCCTCGAACCCGTCATCATCGTCGGGTTCATCCTCCGGTCCATCATCATCCTCCTCATCCTCGGTCAGGTCAACCGGGCTGGCGGGCTGGATCGTCGAGACGGCATGCTTATAAGCCAGTTGCACCGCGCCATCCCGTTCGAGCAGGACGCAGAAAAGGTCAAAAGCCGCGATCCGCCCCTGCAGCATGACGCCGTTGACGAGGAACATGGTGACCTGGACATTCGCCTCGCTCACCCGGCTGAGGAACACGTCCTGCAGCAGGCGCTGCTTCGGATTGCCCGCACGGCTCGCGAACTGGCTCGCATCGACGCCCTGGCCCGGCATGATGGTCGAGACCGCATGCTTGTAGACCAGCTGCGACTGCCCGTCGCGCCTAAGCAGGATCGAGAAATTGTCGAACCAGGTGATGATACCCTGCAGCTTGACGCCCTTGACGAGGAACATCGTCACCGGGGTCTTGTTGCGCCTCAAGAGGTTGAGGAATGCGTCCTGGAGACTGCCCGACTGACGCGGTTGCGCAGCCGAAGAGGCCTGCCCCTGCGGACGAGGGCGCGGAGAGAGAGTTCGCCCGTTGGACATATAGCTATGCTCCTGTTCTTGGCGGCCGTTCTTACGGTCCGCGAGCAAGGGCATTGTCCGCAAGAACTCTCTCACAGGCCGCCCCGCACCATAATGGCGATTATGCACTAAGCGGGCAATGCCCAAGTCGGTGTCAAGTTCCGAAAGTCTTACGTTCCTGACACGAGTGTCAAACTTCAGCCCTTGCGGCTCGTCTCGCGGCGCTCGGCCATTCCCAGCAGCTTGAGCTTGCGGTGGAGTGCCGATCTTTCCATCCCGATGAACGAGGCGGTCTTCGAGATATTGCCGGAAAAGCGCCTGATCTGGATGGTGAGGTATTCGCGCTCGAAACTCTCGCGCGCTTCGCGCAGCGGTACGCCCATCATCGCCGTAAGCCCCTCTCCCGACGAAGCGAGCCGCCCGCCGGTGATTTCCGAAGGCAGCATGTCGGGCTCGATCGTGCCGAGCCGCTCGCGCGGGGTCATGATGATCGTGCGCTCGACGAGATTGCGCAGCTGGCGGACATTGCCCGGCCAGTCATAGGCCTGGAGCGCCGCCATCGCTTCTTCGCTGATCTCGGGTGGCGGGATGCCCTGATCGGTCGAATAACGCGTGAAGAAATGTTCGGCCAATGTCGGAATGTCGTCGCGGCGTTCAGCCAGCGAGGGGAGCGACACGGGCACGACGTTCAGGCGATAGAACAGGTCTTCGCGAAACCGTTTCTCCTCCATCTCGACCGTGAGGTCGCGCGTGGTCGAGGAAACGACCCGCACATCGACACCGATCTGGCGCGTGCCGCCGACGCGTACGAAGCTCTGATCGGTCAGGACGCGCAGGATGCGCGCCTGCGTCGACAAGGGCATGTCGGCGACTTCATCGAGATAGAGCGTGCCTCCGTCCGCCATTTCCAGCAGGCCCGGCCGCACCTGTTTCCCATCGACTTCCTCACCGAACAATTCCTGCTCGAAGCGTTCGGGCGTGATCCGGGCCGAATTGACGAGCACGAAGGCGCTGCCCGCCCTGTTGCTCCAGGAATGGAGGAGCCGCGCGGCGACCTCCTTGCCCGCACCGGCGGGGCCCGAAATCAGCACGCGGCTGCCGGTATTGGCGACCCGCTTGAGCGTCGCGCGGACATTGTTGATCGCGGCCGAATTGCCGGTGAATTCGCTCGTCCCCCAAACCCCTTCGCGAAGCCGGCTGTTCTCGCGGCGCAGCTGCTCGGTTTCAGTCGCGCGTTCGACGAGGAGCAGCAGGCGTTCGGCCTCGAAGGGCTTCTCGATGAAATCCATCGCGCCGCGGCTTACCGCGGAGACGGCAGTGTCGATATTGCCGTGGCCGGAGAAGATAATGACCGGCAGGTTCGGCTCTCGCGCCTTGATGGCATCGAGCAGTTCTAGCCCGTCCATCTCGCTGCCGTGGAGCCACACGTCGAGCAGGACGAGGCTCGGCCGGCGTTCGTCGATCGCGGCGAGCGCCGCGGTGCTGTCTGCCGCGGTGCGGCATTCATAGCCTTCATCGCCGAGCACACCGGAGACCAGTTCGCGGATGTCGCGTTCATCGTCGACGACAAGGATTTCAAGCGCCATGGGGAGCTCCCTTCGGGCTTTGTGTGATGGCGGCAGACCGCGTCATGCGGTCTCTCCGCCAAGGATCTGCGGATTGCGGGCGAAGCGCAACGTCACGCGGGTTCCGCCGCCCGGGCCGGCGGCGAAACTCATATCGCCGCCATGTTCGTCGACGATCTTGTTGACGATGGCGAGACCGAGCCCGGTGCCTTTCTCGCGCGTGGTCATGTAGGGCTCGGTGATGCGGTCGCGGTCGGTCGGAAGGCCGATGCCGTTGTCTTCGACGATGATGGACACCATCTCGTCATCGCCTTCCATCGTCACCACGATCTCGCCTGCATATTGCCCCTCGGCCTCGGCGGCGCGCGCCTCGACGGCTTCGACCGCGTTCTTGAGAACGTTCGTCATCGCCTGGCCGAGCTGGTGGCGGTCGCACAGCATCTCCCGACTGCCGAGGCCGTCGGCACGAACGCTGAAGGCTATCCCCGAATGGGCCACTTCCTGAAGGAAGACCGCCTGCCGAACGAGGTCGACCGGGTCCTCGGAACGGAAGACGGGCTTGGGCAGGCGGGCGAAGGAGGAAAATTCATCGACCATCTTCCTGAGATCGCCGACCTGCCGAACGATCGTGCTGGTCAGTTCGTCGAACAATTCGCCATCGGCCTCCTCGACCTGCTTGCGATAGCGGCGCTTGAGGCGCTCGGTCGCGAGCTGGATCGGGGTGAGCGGGTTCTTGATCTCGTGCGCGATCCGCCGCGCGACGTCGGACCAGGCCGCCTGGCGCTGGTCGAGCAATTGCCGCGTGATGTCCTCGAACGTGATAACGGAGCCGCTGGTGCCCGGCGCCACTTTAACCGCCAGCGTCAGCAATTCGTTGCCCTTGGCATGGGTGACGATCGCGCTTTCCTGGCCTTCTCGCGCAATGCGGTGGATTTCCGGAGAGAACTCCTCGAGCCTCATGCCGACCATGCTTGCCGGTTCCTTCGCCCCTTCCCGCTCCAGCAGGGCGGCGGCGGAGCCGTTGAGCAGCAGCACCCGCCCCTCCCCATCCACAGAGATGACGCCCGCAGTGACCGATTCGAGAACCGCCTCCATGAAGGCGCGGCGGTCGTCGATCTGGCGATTGGCGGAGACGAGCGCCTGCGTCTGCTTTTCGAGCTGCGCGGTCATCCGGTTGAAGGCGCGGTTGAGCAGGCCGATCTCGTCCGCCCCGGTGCGACCTTCGACCCGCAGCGCGAAATTGCCCTGCCCGACCTTGCGCGCCGCGCCGACGAGGTCGGTGAGCGGTTCCACCTGCCGATCGGCGAAGCGCAGCGCGAACCAGATCGCAAGGCCCACCAGCAATAGGCTGACGAGCACCAGCGCAATGTTGAAGCGCAGTTGAAGCGTGCGCGCATCGCTCGTCAGCGTCTCATAGGCGCGCGCGATCGCCTGGGCGCGAGACCACGAATTGAACATCGTCGCCTCTGTATTGCGCGCATTGTAGAGATAGATCCCGCTGTCCCGGTCGATCGGTGCGATCGAGGCGATGCGTTCCGGGCTGCCCTCCACCACCACCAGTTCGCCATTCGCGAGCCGGGGCAGCGCGGTCTCGCTGAATTCGATCGGACGGTTGTCCTCCAGCAGATCCATGATCGCGGCGGTCCGCAGCGATCCGTCGTCGAGCCGCTGGATGATCGCGCTTTCGTTGATCTTCCGCCCCTGCGCCTGGAGCGCGTAGAAATCGGGGAATTCCTCGTTGGCGAGAGTCCCCCCGCGGCTGAAATAGAACCGCATGTCGCCCGCCATTGCGAGCGTCTCGTCGCGCACGTCGCGCTGGTTCGCATCGTAGTAGTTCTGCGCGAGCTCGTTCGCATTTTCCATGAGCCCGCGCGAATCGTCGGAGAACCAGAAATCGACGCCGGTCTGGAACAGAAAGGCTGCGAAACCCGCGACCAGCAGGGTCGGTACCGCCGCAACCATCGAGAAAAAGAACACAAGCCGGACATGCAGCCGTGCCGTGCTCCCCGCCGCACGTCTCAGCGCGAGGCGCCGCCCGGCAAGCACGAGAATAGCCATGGCCGGGACAAGCGTCGCCATCAGGAGCAAGGAGACCTGAAGCGTCGGCAGCAGTTCGCCCGTTTCCGGATCGCGCGAGAAGGCGAGCCAAGTGGCGATCACGGCCATCACCAGTCCGGCGACCGAAAGCAGTTCGAGCCATAGGAAGACGTTGGCACGGCGCGAGGCGACGATGAAGCGGCGCAGCCAGCGCGGTGAACGGCGCGTCAGGCGAATTGTCGCCCGCTCGGCCCCGCTGCGTCCATCGTTTGCGGGAGCGGCTGTCATCTGTTCGGCACCTGCGACATCGGAGCTGTCATTCGGTCCGGCACCTTCGGGCAGGGAAGTCGCTTTGGAGGCCTCCATAGTTGCAGCATTACAACCATGGTGTTGCAATCATGCAAGCATAAACCGCGCGCTGATGCCCGGTTTTGCGTCAAACCGACCTTGCGAAGCGTTCGGGCTCCACGCCGAGTTCGACGATCCTCTTGCGCAAGGTGTTGCGGTTGATGCCGAGCAGTTTCGCCGCACGCAGCTGGTTTCCCCGCGTGCGCTTGAGCGCGTGTTCGATCAGCGGCTTCTCGAAAGCGGCGATAGCCTGCGCATGGAGGAGGCCTTCGGGGGGGTCCTCGCTGGCGAGCCAGCGATCGAGCGCGCCGGCGAGGCCTGGTTCGGCGTTCGCGACAGGCACGCTCGCAGGGGCAGTTTCAGCGCCGACGATTTCGCTTATGGCGGCAGGATCGATCACCTCTCCCTGCGCCATCAGGGCAAGCCGATAGATGACATTGCGCAATTCGCGGACATTGCCGCGCCACTGGCGCGCTTCCAGCATGACCAGCGCATCTGCGGATAGCCGGCGGCGCGGCAGCCCGTCCTCGACCGCCTGCGCGAGAAAATGCTGGGCGAGGACTTCGATGTCCTCGCGCCGATCGCGCAGCGGAGGAAGCTGGATCGGGACGACGTTGAGGCGGTAATAGAGGTCCTCGCGAAAGGCACCCTGTTCGATCAACGGGACGAGATCGCGATTGGTCGCGGCGATGATGCGCACGCTCACCGCGATCTCCTGCCGTCCGCCGACGCGCCTGATCCGGCCCGATTGCAGCGCCCGCAGCAGCCGAGTCTGCGCTTCGGAAGGCATGTCCCCGATCTCGTCGAGGAACAGGGTCCCGCCATTGGCCTGTTCAAACTTGCCGATCGCCTGGGCAATCGCCCCTGTGAAGGCGCCCTTTTCGTGGCCGAACAACTCGCTTTCGATGAGGTCGGAGGGGATCGCTGCCGTGTTGACCGCGACAAAGGGCCCGGTCGAGCGGCTACCCAGCTGGTGAATCGCCTCCGCTACCAATTCCTTGCCGGTTCCGCTTTCGCCGGTCACGAGCACGGTGAGGTCGTTCCGCAGGACGCGGGCGATCATGCGATAGACGCCCTGCATCGCCTGGCTGCGGCCGACCAGCGGCAGGCCCTCCCCGTCAGAGCCGGGTGTCTCGTTTTCCTGCGTGCCCGCATCCGGGCCGCGCCGCGCGGATGCTCCCGCAGCCTTGCCGACCGCCTGTACGAGTTGGTCGAGATCGAAAGGCTTGGGAAAGTATTCAAATGCCTCGCTGTCACTCGCCCGAACGGCAGTATCGAGCGTGTTCTGGGCCGAAAGCACGATCACCGGCATTGCGGGCACCGCCGCGCGCACAGCGTCGAGGCTGGCAAGGCCGTCACCATCCTCGAGCAGGACATCGGTCACCATCACCGCGAATGACGCTTCGGCCAGCGCCGCATCGCGTTCTGCGATGCTGAAACAATGCCGGATCACGAATCCTTCGTCCTCGAGAGCCGCGCTGATGACGGTCGCGATTGCGCGGTCGTCCTCGACCAGCAATATCGAGGGTGCATTCTGGCGCGCCATCCTATCCCTTTCCTCCGGCCTGCGAAGGCGCCTGGCCCTGGGCCTGGGCAAGATGGACCCGGAAATGCGTATGGCCGAGCCGCGGGTCACGCTCGTGCGTGATGCTCCCGCCCATGTCGAGTACCAGCTTGCGAACGAGGGCAAGGCCAAGACCCTGCCCCGATTGCTTGGTCGACACGAACGGCTCGAAAACCGCGCCGCGAAGCGCGGGGTCGATGCCCTTGCCATTGTCGGTCACGGTGATCTCGATCGGCAGGCGGACCGCCCGGCCAAGGCGCATCGCGCTGAAGACGAGGCCGTGGACATATCGGGTGCGGATCGTCACCTGCGGCGAGCGCGCCCCTTCGGCCGCCGCGTCGCGGGCATTGGAAAGCAGGTTGATCAGCACCTGTTCAAGCGCGTCGCGATTGGCGAGAACGGGCGGGAGCGAGGGGTCGAACTCCTCGCGGAATGCGACATTGAAAGCGCCCTCACCCGCCAGCGTCCCCGCGCTCGCCACCCTTACGGTCGCGAGCGCGCTGCGGATCGCCTCGTGGGGATTGCATGGTTCAGGCGGTTCGCTGCGCGTGCTGCCCAATTGCTGCATCCGGTCGATCAGGCGGGCGATCCGGTCGACCTCGTCGGTGATCATCCGAGCGAGCGGCTTGTCCTTGTGCGGCAACTTGCGCGCGGCAAGCTGTGCAGCGCCGCGGATCGCGGAAAGCGGGTTCTTGATCTCATGCGCGAGAATAGAGGGGCCGGGAGGCGTGCTTTCTCCGACCGTTTCCACGCTCGCGGTGTCCTCATGCGCGATTTCCGAAAGGGTCACCACGCGCCAGCCCGGCGCGCCCGCGAGCGGGGAAACGGTGAGATTGACCTGCAATTCCGCCTCTCTGACAGTCAGCACCAATTCCCGCGCGACAAGCGCCTCATCGGCGCGCTTCAGGCGTTTTTCGACGCGTGGGTCGAGCGGGCCAAGCATTTCGGGGAGCGAATGGCCGACCAGACGCCTTGCGCTGGTGCCAAGCAATATCTCGGCCGCCTGGTTGACTTCGGCGATGCGTCCTTCCGCGTCGATGAGAAGGACCGCGAAGATCATCCCCGCGATCTGCGCGCGCGCATCGGGCCTGGCGGTACCGTCCGGAATGTTCCCGCGCTCCTCCCCGAGCGCCCGCCGCGATGCCATTTCAGGCCGCCCGGCGCCTCAGGAACGGTTCGTAGAAGCGCTCGATCTCGCCCAGCACCTCGCGCGGGTCATCGATCTGGTTCGCCTTGTTCCTGAAATCGGCCGAGCCGTGCATCCCCTTGGTGTACCAGCCAAGATGCTTGCGCGCGATCTTGACCCCCACATCCTGCCCGTAATGGTCGAGCATGCGTTCGTAATGCTCGACGAGGACGCCGTACTGCTCGTCGAAGCTTGGGCTGGGCAGGCTTTCACCGGTGCGCCACCAATGCATGACCTGACCGAGCAGCCACGGCTTACCATAGGCGCCGCGCCCGATCATGACCCCGTCCGCGCTCGATTGGTCGAGCGCCTTTGCCGCATCCTCGATCCCGCAGATGTCGCCATTGACGATGACGGGGATCGAGACAGCTTCCTTGACGCTCCGGATGAAGGCCCAGTCGGCGCTCCCCTTGTACATCTGGTTGCGGGTGCGGCCGTGGACGGTGATCATCTGCACGCCCAGATCTTCAGCGATGCGGGCAAGTTCCGGCGCGTTGAGGCTCGCATGGTCCCAGCCCATGCGCATCTTGACCGTCACCGGCACGTCGACCGCCTTGACGGTCGCTTCCATCAGCTTCGTCGCCAGCGACACTTCGCGCATAAGGGCGCTGCCTGCATACTGCCCGACGACTTTCTTGACCGGGCAACCGAAATTGATGTCGATGATCGCTGCGCCGTTTCCTTCCTGAAGCTTCGCCGCCTCGGCCATGCTGCCGGGATCGCAACCGACAAGCTGCATCGAAACGGGCTCTTCGACGGGGTCCCAAGCGGTTTTCTGAATCGACTGGCGGGTCTCGCGGATCGCCGCCTCGCTCGCGACCATCTCGGTCACGTTGAGACCCGAACCATAGCGCCGAACCAGGGTGCGGAACGGCATGTCGGTCACGCCCGTCATGGGCGCAAGCAGGACCGGGTCGGGGATCGTTACCGGACCTATCCTGATCGGCTTCAGTGCCGGGGGTGAGGGAAGCTGTGTCATCGGGGAAAATGCCTAAAATTTGAGCAGCGCATAGTGCATTGCGGAAATTCCGTCCAGCCCCTAAGCGCCGCCCTGCCATGCGAGGAGAGCCCCCCCTTCCCCCCTTTGCCGCAATCATCGTGGCGGCCGGCAAGGGCCTGCGCGTCGGGGGCGAATTGCCCAAGCAGTTCCGCACCTGGCGGGGCCGCCCGCTGCTTACCCATTCGGTCGAGGTACTGAGGAAGGCCGGGGCGAACCCCCTGATCGTCGTGATCGCGCAGGGCGCCGAGGATCATGCCCGCGAAGCCATCGGCGCGTGCGACGACATCCGTTTCGTCACCGGCGGATCGAACCGGCAGGATTCGGTTGCCGCCGGGCTGACGGCGCTTGAAAGCGATGCTCCGGAACGGGTGCTCATCCACGATGCTGCCCGGCCCGACCTGCCGCGTGCGGTAATCGATCGGTTGCTGGGTGCGCTCGGCGAACATCCGGGCGCCATTCCCGTGCTTCCCGTGGTCGATTCGATCGCTGTTGCGGGCCCGCGGGGTACGATGGCGGACAAGGCCGACCGCGAAACCTTGCGCCGAGTGCAGACCCCGCAGGCCTTTCGCTACGAGGACATCCTTGGCGCACACCGCGCCTGGGTCGGCGGTACCGATGCGGGGGACGATGCGCAGGTGCTGGCCGCAAATGGCGGTGAGATCGCCCTGGTGCGCGGCGACGAACGGCTCAAGAAAATCACCTTCGCGGAGGACCTGATGGAAAACGCCTCGGCACCGGCCTTTCGCGTCGGGCAGGGTTTCGACGTGCACCGGCTCGAAGAGGGCGAGGAATTGTGGCTGTGCGGGGTCAAGCTCGACCACGACAAGGGTCTGGCCGGCCATTCCGACGCCGATGTCGCGCTGCATGCGATCACCGATGCCGTGCTTGGCGCGGTCGGCGACGGGGATATCGGCACGCATTTCCCGCCCAGCGACCCGCATTGGGCCGGTGCGCGTTCGGGACGCTTTCTCGAACACGCCGTGAGGCTGGCGAGCGATGCGGGCTATGCCCTCGCCAATATCGATCTCACCATAATCTGCGAAGCGCCGAAAATCGGCCCCCACCGCCCGGCCATGCGGGCCGAGGTCGCGCGTCTCACCGGGCTCGATGAGAGCGCAGTCAGCATAAAGGCGACCACTACCGAAAGGCTCGGCTTTACGGGGCGCGGAGAGGGCATCGCGGCGCAGGCGATAGTCGCCCTTTCGCGCGAGGCACGCTCGTGAGACAATGCCCGGTATGACGCGACAGTTTTCCGAGCCCGCCGGCGCATTTTTTGCCTTCGCCATGGCGAATGACCTCGTCTTTCACGAAGGCAACACGACAAGGGGCACCGGGCAATGAGCGATTATCTCCTTCCCGATGACATCACGCGGCTTGCTGAGAGGGTCATCGCAGAAAACGCCGAGGCCCGGCGCAAGGTCGCTCTGGCGGAGAGCTGCACGGGCGGCCTCGTCGCCGGTGCGCTGACCGAGGTGGCGGGCTCCTCCGCCGTGCTCGACCGGGGGTTCGTGACCTATTCGAACGAGGCCAAGATGGAATCGCTGGGCGTCGCAAGCGACATCATCGAGACCTTCGGCGCTGTATCGATCGCCTGTGTCTGGGCAATGGCGCAGGGCGCGCTGGAACGCTCCAACGCCGATGTCGCAGTGGCGATCAGCGGAGTTGCGGGACCGGGCGGCGGGACGACGATCAAACCGGTCGGAACGGTCGTCTTCGCCCGCGCAACGCGCGACATGGGGGAGCCCGAAGGCGAACTCCGGCATTTCGACGGCGGCGAAGGCCCCGGCGCGCGCGCTTCGATCCGTCGTCAGGCGACGCTGTGCGCGCTCGAATTGCTGTTGCCGTAAAGCTCGTTCGCGCGCGCTTCGAAAGCAGCAACCATCTTGCGGAAGGCGCGGTCGAAATACTGGCCCGCAATCCTCTCGAACAGCTTGTTCTTGAAGGTGAAATCGACCGCGAAATCGATCTCGCAGCTGTGCTCGTCGATCTCTCGGAAGGTCCAGACATTGTCGAGATCGCTGAGCGGCCCGTCGAGATAGATCACTTCGATCTCGCGTGGGCGGCGCTTGAGCACGCGCGAGGTGAAGCTTTCGCGGATCGCCTTGAAGCCGACCACCATGTCCGCGATCATTTCGGTCTCGCTGTCCGAACGGACACGCGTCGCGATCACCCAGGGCAGGAACTCGCCATAGCGCTTCACGTCGGCGACAAGGTCGAACATCTGTTCGCAGCTATAAGGCAGCCTGCGCGTCTCGCGGATACCGGGCATGGGACTCAGGCCTTTTCCCGTGCCGCCTGCTTGGCAAGGCGTTCCTCGCGCGCGGCGCGCATCTGGGCGAAATCATCGCCGGCGTGGTAGCTTGACCGCGTCAGTGGGCTCGAGGCGACCTGCAGGAACCCCTTGGCCCGCGCGATCGCCCCATAGGCGTCGAACGCCTTCGGAGTGACGAATTCCTCGACCCTGGCATGCTTGGGCGTCGGCTGTAGATACTGGCCCATCGTGATGAAATCGACTTCGGCGCTTCTCATGTCGTCCATCACCTGATGCACTTCGAGACGTTCCTCGCCCAGCCCGAGCATGATGCCCGACTTCGTGAAGATCAGCGGGTTGTGCGCCTTCACTTCTTCGAGCAGCCGCAGCGAGGCATAATAGCGCGCGCCCGGGCGGATCGTCGGATAGAGCCGCGGCACGGTTTCCAGATTGTGGTTGTAGACGTCCGGTCCCGCCTCGCAGATCATCTCCACCGCGCGGCGCATCTTGCCGCGGAAATCGGGCGTGAGGATCTCGATCGTCGTATCAGGCGTGTTGCGGCGCAGGGCCTCGATCACCTTGACGAACTGCATTGCCCCGCCATCGGGCAGGTCGTCGCGGTCGACGCTGGTGATGACGATGTGTTCTAGACCCATCTTGGCCGCGGCGATCGCGGTGTTTTCCGGCTCCATCGGATCGACCTTGCGCGGCATCCCGGTCTTGACGTTGCAGAACGCGCATGCACGCGTGCAGACATCGCCGAGGATCATGACGGTCGCGTGCTTCTTGGTCCAGCACTCGCCGATATTGGGGCAGGCCGCCTCTTCGCACACCGTGTTGAGATTGAGCTCGCGCATCAGGCGGCGGGTCTCGTGATAGCCCTCTCCGGCGGGCGCGCGGACGCGGATCCAGTCGGGCTTGCGCTGGCGCGCCGGGCGTCCAGCATTCGGTTCGGGCTGCGGAGTGTTCGCGAGATCGTTCATGCGCGCTACTTAAGACCCGTTCACCCTGCCCGCAACCGCGCTTGACCCATCGATTGTGCAAGCGATCGCGCTATTCTGCGCAAAAGAGGCTGCACCGGGCGCAACGCTTGCCCCGCCCCTTCCCTGCGCCTAGCGCCAATCGGCCAAGAGGACGAGACCAATGCCCGAATTCGCCGAATTGCTGAAAGGCTATCGCCGTTTCCGCGAACAGACCTGGCCCCGCCAGCGCGAACGCTTTGCCGAAACGCTGGAAAAGGGCCAGCATCCCAAGCTCATGATCATTGCCTGCTGCGACAGCCGGGTCGATCCGGCGCAGATCTTCGACGTCGATCCGGGCGACATCTTCGTTCTCAGAAACGTCGCAGCGCTTGTCCCGCCGTTCGAGACGACACCCGGCCAGCACGGCGTTTCGGCGGCAGTCGAATTCGCGGTGCAGGTGCTCGAGGTCGCCCAGATCGTCGTCATGGGCCATGGCCGGTGCGGGGGCTGCCAGGCGGCGCTGCGACAGGATTATTCGGGCGATGAAGAGAGCGAAGGCCGGTTTCTCGCGGGCTGGATCACCCTTCTCGACGAAGCGCGGGCCGAGGTCGCGTCGCACTATGGAACCGAGAGCCCGGAGGCTGAGCTCGAAATGGAATTCGCCGCGATCCGCCAGAGCCTTGCGAACCTCCGCACCTTCCCGTGGCTGGCAGCGCGCGAGGCAGAAGGGCGGCTCAAGCTGCGAGGCTCGCATTTCTCGATCGCGGAGGGACGGCTCTATTCTCTCGACGAGGCGACGGGCCACTTCGAAGTCATCGAATAGACTTGCCGCGCGTGGCGCTCTCGCCCAAATGAGGCCTCATGTCTCAGCCCTTTTCCAACAACATCGCCCTGCTGATCGACGCCGACAATGCCAGCCATGCCGCGATCGATCCGGTTCTTACCGTCCTTGCCGAGCTCGGCCAGGTCAATATCCGGCGCGCCTATGGCAATTGGCGCAAGACCAGCCTCAAGGGCTGGATCGACAAGATGCATCGCTATGGCATCGAGCCTCAGCAGCAATTCGACCTCACCAAGGGCAAGAACGCGACCGACATGAAGATGACGATCGACGCGCTCGACCTTCTTTATGGCGGGCGCGTCCACGGCTTCGGCATCATGAGCTCGGACAGCGATTTCATGCCGCTTGCCATGCGCATCAGACAGGACGGCCTGCCGGTCTACGGATTCGGCGGCGGCAAGACGCCCGAGGCGTTTCGCGAAGCCTGCACCCGTTTCATAGACGTCAACGCCCTGCTGCGCGCCGACAAGGCGGAAAAGGGTCCCGGCTCACGGCGCGGCTCGACGAAGTCGGCGGCTGGATCAGGCACCGGGACCAATAGTGAGAAAGAGGCGGCATCGAGCGGCATCGGCGAGGATCTGCTGAACCTGCTGGTGGATGCCTACAACGCCTCGAAGCGCGATGAGAACGGGTATGCCAAGCTGTCCGAAGTGGGCCAGCGTGCGGGCAATCGGTCCAGCTTCGATACACGCAATTACGGCTTCACCCGGCTTTACGACATGCTCGATGCGATCCCGAATTTCGCGCTGGAACGACGCAAGGACGGCGAGGTCTGGGTCAAGCGGCTGCGCTGAGACGAAAGGGATCGAGGCCATTGGAAAGGGCGCCGGAAGCAATGCTCCCGGCGCCCTTTTTCTTGAATCGTCGCAGGCGTTTAGCCGCCCGTCATGGCGCCGGTTGCCGTGCCGCCCTGTTCGCCCCTTGCGTAGGCCATCCACAGCTTGGCAATGGGCGCCCGCTTGCCGTCGATATCAGTCAGCAGGTCGAGCGCTGCGTCGTATTTTCCGAGCTCGATCTTGGCGATGGCGAGACGAAGCTGCGCCTCGTTCTTTTCGACGCCGGGCATGGTGAGAGCCTTTTCGTAGAACGTCTCGGCCTTGGCGTAATCGTCATAGCTCAGGAACGCGTCGGCCGCGCCCGAGACGAGCCGGAGCCCGGCATCGCTCGCCATCGCGTCGGTTTCGAGCGCGGGAAGGTCGGCGCGGTCGGCTGCGATCCGGCCCTTTGCAAGCTCCAAGGCTTCGGCGAGATAGAGATTGTCGCGCGAAACCACCCCCGAGGCATAGCCTTCCTCGATGACGTCGCTGACTTCCTTTGGCAGGCGGCGTGCATCGGCGGCCTCGACGTAATATTCATAATCCGAGACGTCGCCCATTGCCTCGACCCGGCGGCTGAGCCGCAGCAGGTCGAGAATCTCCCCGCCTTCGAAAGTGTTGAGATTGCGCGTGAGATTGATCGCATCGCGCCAGTTCGCCGTGGTCGGGTAATCTGCGATCCACGCGGTCACCATCTCGTACAGATCGGGCGTGATCTTGTTCTCGTAAGCGACCGTGATCCCGCGGCGATACCACTGCGCAGGCACTTCCTCGCCGGCCGCCTTCTTGTCGGCGATCGCCCCCTCGAGGTAGTCGAGGCCCTGCTGGGTTTCGCCTGCGCCGAAATAGCTTTCCGCCATTGCGATCTGGAGGTCCGAACGGCCGATCGTTTCAGTCGAGAAATTGTTGTCGATCGAGGCCTGGAGATAGCGCCGGGCCTTGTCGAACTGGTCCATGCCATTGGCCAGCTGGTAGGCAATGAAGTTGTAGCGCCCGATCTGGTCGGCGGGAACCTTCTCGCCTTCTAGCATCAGCTCCATACCGGTGAGCTGGAGCTGCTTGTCGTCGAGCTTGCCGCCAACATTGTAGGCGACATTGCCGGTGAAGAACTTCTCGTCCTTGGACTGCGCAAGCTGGACCAGCTGTTCGACCTGCGGGCGCAGCGCCGCCATGTCAGCGCCTTCCGCGTTCATTGCTTCCTGAACGGGCAGGAAGGCCTCGCGGAACTCGTCGGACAATTCAGGCGGCTGTTCCTTCTCCTTCTTGTCCTTCTTCTTGCGCTGCGCGTGTGCCTCGGCCGGCAACAGGCCCGTTGCAACGACGGCGGTGCCGGTGGCGAGCGCGATGGCAAGGGCGATGCCGGAAAGCGGCTTGCGTGGCTGGCGGATAGTCATGGGGATGTCCTCCTCGGGGTATTTTCGGGCGCTCTTGAAGGCGCTGAATGTTCGTGTGTCGCGCCTTTGCATCGGGCACGAGGGATTTGCAATTGCATCTAGGCCAATCGGGCTGAACGCGCTTTGAATGCCGATCTGGCGGGCGGATTCAACCCCTCTCTTGCGTTATGCGGCGCAGCCTTTCGGCGAAACCGCATGAATACCGGCTGACAGCGGCCCGCACCGCCCGGCAAATGTGGAAAAAGGCGCCATGTTCCCTTCCCGTTCGCCCGGGCGAGTGGCGCATTGGGGACCGAGTACCTACATTGCACTTCGCGCAAACCCATCAGAACACAACCGAAACGGCCCCAAGCCTTGAGCGACGACACCGAAATTCTCGATTCCCCTGCCCCTTCAGGCGATTACGACCGCATCGACATCGTCGATGAGATGAAGACGAGCTATCTCGATTACGCGATGAGCGTGATCGTCAGCCGTGCGCTGCCCGACGTGCGCGACGGGCTCAAGCCGGTTCATCGCCGCATCCTCTATGCCAGCCAGGAAGGCGGCTTCGTCGCCGGTCGGCCCTATCGAAAGAGCGCCAAGATCGTCGGCGACGTGATGGGCAACTACCACCCGCACGGCGATGCGGCGATCTACGACGCGCTCGCGCGAATGACGCAGGACTGGTCGATGCGCGTGCCGCTGATCGACGGTCAGGGCAATTTCGGATCGATGGACCCCGATCCGCCCGCCTCCATGCGGTATACCGAGGCGCGGCTGGCGCGGGTGGCGAACACCCTGCTCGACGATCTCGACAAGGACACGGTCGATTTCGTCGACAATTACGACGGTTCGACGAAGGAGCCGCAGGTTCTGCCGGCGCGCTTCCCCAACCTGCTCGTCAACGGGGCGGGCGGGATCGCTGTCGGCATGGCGACCAACGTGCCGCCGCACAATTTGGGCGAAGTGATCGATGGCTGCCTTGCATTCATCGAAAAACCGGCAATCACGGTCGAGGAGCTGATCGAGTACATTCCCGGTCCCGATTTCCCGACCGCACCCCTGATCCTCGGCACCAGCGGGGCCAAGGCCGCCTACATCACCGGACGTGGTTCGGTCCTCATGCGGTGCCGCCATGAAATCGAGGAGAAGCGCGGCGAGAAGCGCGCGATCGTGCTGACCTCGATGCCCTATCAGGTGGGCAAATCGAACCTGGTCGAGAAGATCGCCGATGCCGCCAAGGAAAAGCGGATCGAGGGGATTTCCGACATCCGCGACGAATCCTCGCGCGAAGGCGTACGGGTCGTCATCGATCTGAAACGCGATGCCTCGCCCGAAGTCGTGCTCAACCAGCTGTGGCGATACACGCCCGCGCAGTCCTCGTTCCCGGCGAACATGCTCGCGATCCGCGGTGGGCGTCCCGAGACGCTGACCCTGCGCGACATCATCCAGAGCTTCATCGCCTTTCGCGAGGAGGTCATTACCCGCCGCACCAAGTTCGAACTTAACAAGGCCCGCGAGCGTGCGCATGTCTTGCTCGGCCTTGTCGTGGCGGTCTCAAACCTAGACGAAGTCGTGGCGATGATCCGCAGCGCCGCCAACCCGGCCGAGGCGCGCGCCAAGCTGCTGGCCAAGGAATGGCCGATCGGCGACATCGCGCAATATATCCGCCTCGTCGAAGCGCTCGAGCCGAGCGCCGACGAGGAAGGCGGGACCTACCGCCTGTCCGAACGGCAGGTGAAGGCGATCCTCGAACTGCGCCTCCATCGCCTGACCGCCCTGGGCCGCGACGAGATCGGTGACGAACTCAAGGAACTGGCCGACACGATCGAGGAGCTGCTCTCCATCCTCGCCGACCGGGTGAAACTCTACGAGGTCATGCGCGAGGAACTGGAAGAGGTTCGCGCAACCTACGCGACGCCGCGCGTTTCCGAAATCGCGCCGGCATGGGACGGGCTCGAGGACGAGGACCTGATCGAGCGCGACGACATGGTCGTGACCGTAACCCTCGGCGGCTATATCAAGCGGACCGCGCTTTCGACCTTCCGCGCCCAGGCACGGGGTGGCAAGGGCCGCGCCGGCATGGCGACCAAGGACGAGGACGCGGTCGTCGAACTCTTCGTCACCAGCACCCACAACCCCGTCCTGTTCTTCACCAATACAGGCCGGGTCTATCGCCTCAAGGTCTGGAAGCTGCCCGAAGGCGGCCCCACGACCCGAGGACGGCCAATGGTGAACCTCCTGCCGCTGGCCGAGGACGAGCGCGTCACCAACGTGCTCCCGTTGCCCGAGGACGAGGCCGAGTGGGACAGGCTCGGCATCGTCTTCGCGACCGAACAGGGCATGGTGCGGCGCAATTCGATGGATGCCTTCACCAACGTGCCGACCAACGGGAAATATGCGATGGGCTTCGTCGAAGGCTCGGGCGACCGGCTGATCGGGGTGCGCCTCGTCGGCGAAACGCAGGAAATCTTCCTTGCAAGCGATGCGGGCAAGGCGATCCGCTTTGCCGCGACGGATGCGCGCGAGACCAAGAGCCGCACCGGCATCGGCGTGCGCGGCATGGCGCTGAAGGACGATGCCAAGGTCGTCAGCCTCGCCGTGCTCGACCCGCTCGAAGCCGACATGGAAACGCGCGAGGCCTACCTGCGCGCGGCGGCGTGGAAGAACAACGACGCCGACCCGACCCTGCCGGCAGAACAGATGGAGGCGATGGCCGAAAGGGAGGAATTCATCCTCACCATCACCGCCAACGGCTACGGCAAGATCTCCTCGGCCTATGAATACCGCACGATCGGGCGCGGCGGCCAGGGGCTGACCAATATCGGTACGCCCGAAAGCAACCCTGATCGCAACGGCCCGGTCGTTGCGAGCTTCCCGGTGCGCCACGGATCGCAGCTCATGCTGGTGACCGACCAGGCCAAGCTCATACGCATGCCGATCCAGTTCCGTCACCTGCTCGAGAACGGCTTCGAGGAACACAAGGGCTGGTCGGTCTATGGCCGCAGCTCGTCCGGCATCCGCATCTTCGATGTGGCCAAGGGCGAACACATCGTCGGGGCGGCGCTGATCGACGAAACGGAAGAGCCGGAAAATGAGGCCGAGGAAGCCGTGGTCGAGGAAATGGTCGAACGCCGCGGCGGCGACGACGAAACCGCGCCCGACACGACCGCCCACTCTGACCGCAATATCGACGGCGAACCGGGCGGTTGAGGCGTCGTCAGCTTTCGTGATCGGCGCGCAGGGTCTGCACTACGCCGGTCGCGATCATGACCTGTCCTGCGTAATATAGCGGCCAGACAAGAAGGTCGGGGAAGGGCGCGAGATTGATCGGTCCGAACCGACTGAACAGCAGCCAATCGCTCGCCATGAACAGGACAGCGCCCACCCCTACCCGGTAGCGCGGGAAACGGCTCAGCCACGCGCCGCCCGCCATTGCGCCGAGCACCGCGCCATAGGCGGCGATATCGAGCCTACCGCTCAGCAGCCAGGACAGGACCGGTCCGGACACGATCAGCACGAGCGCAAGCAAGCGCTGGCTCATCACCGGATTGTCACGCAGATTGCGTGCATAGAGAAGGATCGCGACACTGTGAGAAGCCATGAACAGCGCTCCGCCCGCTTCGAAGGACAGCTCGATCGCCATGTCCCCCGCCGCCGACAGGGCGAGCGCGATGACGAGGATCGCCCCGCCCGTCCCCTTCGTACGGCGCATGGCATAGAGGGCAAGCAGGCCCACCCCGCCCCCTTTGAGTAGGATGCCCCAGATCCCTTCTGCGATGGGATTGTTCCAGAGGAAATAGTAGGCGCAAGCTGCAATGACGCTCGCCAGAAGCCAGGGCCGTTGATCGACCAGTGCGCGTCTCGGCATGGTGCCCGTCCCTCCTGCGAATGCCTTCCGAAGGCTTGCAGGCGCGCTAGCACGCAATTAGGTCGCGCTCCATGAACGATCGAACTTACGATGTGCACATAATCGGCGGCGGTCTCGCGGGGAGCGAGGCGGCCTGGCAACTCGCCCGGCGAGGCGTGCGCGTGCGCCTGTCCGAAATGCGCGGTGGCGGCGACATGACCCCGGCGCACCAGACCGATGGACTTGCCGAGCTCGTCTGCTCGAACAGCTTCCGTTCCGACAACGACGAAAGCAATGCGGTGGGCCTGCTCCACCATGAAATGCGCGCGCTCGATTCGATCGTGATGCGCGCTGGCGAAAAGGCGCGGGTTCCCGCGGGCAGCGCGATGGCTGTCGACCGAGACGTGTTCTCGGCTGAAGTGCATCGGACGCTTGAAGAACATCCTAACGTCGACATCGTGCGCGAGCGGATCGACATCCTGCCCGATGCAGGCCTCACCATCGTTGCAACCGGCCCGCTGACCGCGCAGGGCCTTGCCTCCAGCATCGTCGCTGCGACCGGCGAGGAAAGGCTCGCTTTCTTCGATGCGATTGCACCGATCGTCTATCGCGACAGCATCGACATGTCGAAATGCTGGATCCAGTCCCGCTGGAACAAGACCACCGAAGCCTCGAACGAGGACGGCGACTATATCAATTGCCCGATGAACAAGGAGCAATACCTCGCCTTCCACAAGGGGTTGATCGAAGGCGAGAAGAGCGATTTCAAGGACTGGGAGAAGGACACGCCCTATTTCGACGGCTGCATGCCGATCGAGGTAATGGCCGAACGCGGGGTGGAAACTTTGCGCTATGGGCCGATGAAGGGCGTAGGGCTCGACAATCCCTACGATACGACGCCCGAGTTTCCGCAGGGGCGCTGGCCCTATGCGGTGGTGCAGCTTCGCCAGGACAATAAGCTGGGCACGCTGTGGAACATGGTCGGCTTCCAGACCAAGCTCAAATACGGCGCGCAAGTCGAACTTTTCCGCACGATTCCCGGCCTCGAGAACGCGGAATTCGCGCGCCTGGGCGGCCTCCACCGCAACACCTTCCTCAATTCGCCGCAGGTTCTCGACCGGCAGCTGCGCCTGCGCGCGGCACCGCATATCCGCTTTGCCGGTCAGGTGACAGGTTGCGAGGGTTATGTCGAAAGCGCCGCGATCGGCCTTGTCGCCGGGATGATGACGGCGACCGAACTGACCGGCCGCAGCTGGACGCCCCTGCCAGCGACGACCGCAATGGGCGCCCTGCTCTCTCACATCACCGGTGATGCGGATGCCGCGACCTTCCAGCCCATGAATGTCAATTTCGGCCTTTTCCCTCCGCTCCACGAGGTGAAGAAAAAGGCGCGCAAGCAGGCCTATACCGAGCGGGCAAAGGCCGACCTGGCAGACTGGATCAGGTCGGTGGAGCCGATCCCCGCCTGACTTCGGGCCCGATCAGCAACGGCAGGCTGGTTTTTGGGGCTTGGGCTTGCGCTTGGGTGCACTGGTCGCGAATTCAGCCGGCGTGAGTTCATCATCGCCGTCAGCGTCCATCTCCTCGAAGCGCTCGCCGGTGGTCACAGCCCATTCCTCGAAGGTCAGCAGATTGGTGCCGTCACGTCGAGCTTACGGAATCCGTCCGAGTGGGACGTCATCATCTCCGTGCGGGTGATGCGCCAGTCGCGATTGCGGTCGTAGCGGAAGAAGCGCTGCTGTTCGCGGGTGAGCTCGGGCGGTTCGGGTCCTTCCATATCGCCCGGATTGGTCACCGGCAGGTCGAGCGGATAGGGCGCGGGCTCTTCGGGCTCCGCCGGCGGGGGGGCATTCTGTTCGATCGTCGCCCTGCCCTGCCACCAGAAAACACCGACCCCGGCGTACACCAGGCCCGCCATAACGCCTAGGATCGCCTGCCGCATGATTTCTTTCCCCCTTTGTTTTCACTGAAAGAATACACCCTATCAGGAGCCAAGAACAGCCGCCCGAAGCGCGGTGAGAGCCGCGCCCCGGCCTTCCATGAGCGGGCGTCCGCCGCGCTTCAGCGCCCGGATCGCAAGCGCGTCTAGAACGGCAAGCCCGCGCAGCGCCCGCGGCAATCGGCCGCGAGCTTCGACATGCTCGAGGCCCAATTTCACGAATCGCTCGCGCTCTGAAGCATCTGAAAGGCGCGGAGCCGCCTCGGCCAGCGCCCAGCGCAGGCCCGCCGCGAGGGCGCATTCAGCCTCTTCTTCCCCCTGGGCAAGCGCTGCGAAAGGCGCCGCACGCCCGCGCGCGAAGGCGATAATATCGACGCGCTCCATCGCTTCGGCGGCGACCAGCACTTCCCAGGCATCGACCACTTGGCCGAGTGCGGTTTCCCGCCCCTGCCAGTGCAGCGCGATCAGGTCGAGCACCGCATCCCCTCGCGGACGCTCGGCAGCCGGACTTTTCAGCATGTCGCGCCACCAGGCAAGACGCATCTGACCGAGCATTACCTCGCTCGTCTGGCCTGCAATCCGGGCGAGCCTTTGGTCCAGCGCAAGCGCGGCGTGCAAGGCCGCGCGAAGCTCTGCAGGGCTGTATGCAAGCGCCACTTCCGCTTCGGCGGACAGGTCTTCGTCGGGAGGGGTCACGGTTTCACGGCTGTAGCGGGGGAGCGCGGCCTCTTGTCAAGGGTCGCGCGGGTGGCTGGCCGGCTGAGTGGACGAAACCGAAGGTCTCAGCAGTCGTGCATGTCCGTACCCTGGACGGGCGTTACATTCATGATTGCCTGCCCGCGGGTCCGGAAAGTCGCGGTTTCGCGGAACAGGTTGTTCTCGGGCACGAGCCCCTTGACGATCGACTGCGTGATGAGCGGTTCGTAGGGATAAAAAACCTCCGACACGATCACCATCTGGTTCTGCAGCAGTTCAATGTCATTGGCGAGTTCGACCGATGGCCCATCCGCAATGTCGTTCGTATCGGTCCATTGTGAGCCGACCTTGCTGGGATGACTATCGGCGGTCATGCAGCGTTGCCAAGCGATCTTGTTCTCAACCTGGTCGTTATCCCGGTTGTAGATTCCGATTACCGCGGTGATGATGACATTGCCGCCATTCTCGAATTCAAAGGGGCTGGCGATCTGCGGGACAGCAGCGAACATGTCTCCGATCTGACGCTCGTTCGGCGGCACCTGGTTGCTCGCAACGAGATCGGCGACCGTCGCCGCAATCCGTTCGGTCTTTTGCCGGGCGAGCACTACATTGGTGAATTCCATGCCGACGAGCCCGAAACCGACGAAAATCGGGAGCGTGTAGGCGAATTCGATGAATGCCAGACCGCTCGCATCGCGGGCGAGGAGCCGGGCGAAGGCAGCGCTCCTCAACCCGGCAGCGCGGAGAATTGAAAGGATCGTTGTGCTGGTCAGCATGTGGTATCCCTGAACGGTTCGTTGCGTACCACGGTCTCGGCGGACAGGGCATAGAAGCCCTCGTTCTGATTGAGCGCGCTTGCGACAAAGGGAATTATGGAGACAACATCGACGCTGGCCGTGAACTGAACCACCTCGCCAAATTGTCCGTAATTGCCGTCCCTACCCATGTCCTCATCCCATTGGCCGTTGCCGTTGAAGTCGGTGTAGGGCTCGCCGGCATCCCAAGTGCCGCTACCATCGATGTCGTTGAAGGGTTCGGGGTTGCCCACATTGCCGAAATTCGTTCCGTAGGAACGCACAACGAGCTTGGGCGGCTGGTTGTTGAAGGTGCTGATGACATCGAGTCGTTCGATTAGCTCCTCTTCGATTAGGGCCGCGTTCTGGGCCGGGCAAGCGGCAACCTTCGAGTTGCGTGAGGCGACGAGGATCGCGCTTTCCAGCGTCGACCGCGCGAACGCGACGTATCCCAGCTCGAGCAAGCCGAGGATCAGCATGAACATGACCGGGGCGACGAAGGCGAATTCGACCATCGTGATGCCTTCGTCATCGTTCCTTATCTGGTGGATCAGGCGAGGGATCATTGCGAAAGCCTCAGGTCGATCAATTCAGATGCGATCGTGACGAATGCGTTGTTGAGATCGGCCCCGTTCGCAGCCGAGAAGAAATGCGTGTTGCGATCAGTCGCGCAGGTGCGGAACATCTCACGCGTGGCGTCGCCAGCGGAGTTGTTGTTCAGCGCAAAGGCGATGGTGTAGATCTCGATCCCGTCCGCCTTCATCGCCTCACAGGTCTTGGCAAAGCGGCGCGAAAGGTGCTCGATCGTGTCATTGCGGCTGGTTCCGCCGATGATGATGCGGTCCTCATAGGTTTTGTAGGCCGTGTATGCCGTATCGAGGACCCTGCCCGAGGACGTGTTGCGACCGTCATCACGACTGTCGAAATTTCCGTCGGTCATAAAGATAACGATCTTTTTCGTCGGAACGTTCGTGGGGCGATTGCGGGTGAAGATGTCGTCGCGCTGCACGAGCCTGTATGCCCACGTCATCGCGGCGTTGTGGAACGTCCCCGTACCGGGCAGGAGCGCGTGGTTCTCGTTGTCGATATAGCCGCGCAGTTGCGACTTCGTGGATTCGTACGACAAGGGCAGCGCTTGTGCCGGGCACTGATAGTTCGGCGAGGCCCCCCACAGGTTGTTCGGCGACGCGCCGGTGCTGTTGCCGGACTTGTGGCTGTAGAAGCGCGGCGAACGATAGTCGTCCTTGTCCGGCAGCCGGTCGAAATCGATCACCGTGTTGTTCTCGTCGCAGTTGCGCCGCTGTCCGTTCGACCGGTCCTTGCAGATATTGTTTCCGTGCAGGCGGATCAGCGCATCCCGGACCGTCGGGATCGAAAAGAAATCGTCCTGCCGGCTGTTCGGAATCTCGTAGCGATTGTTGATATCCTGGAACGAATTCACATAGATCGGCGGGTAAACGAACGGCTCGAACCTGGGCATCCCGTTTTCGCCCGGCATGTCGGCACCGATGTCATAAGCCCCCGGATCCATCATGAAACGGTCGTCCGAGATGTTGCGAATAGTTTGGTCCGCGAACAGGCAGCCCTTCCAACCGAGCGGATCGGAGAGGCTGACATTGGTAAAGCCGGGGCGGCTCTGGACAAGGTTTGGGTTGGCCGCCGCCACGAGATGGCCAACATTGACCATCGTGTTGTAGGGCAGGATGCCGACCGCAAAGTTCTCGCGCGTTTCGTTGTTGCCGTAGATAACGTTGACGAAATTCTTGGCCGCCGTCTTGAGCGAGTCCATCCGACCACCCGATTGCATCGACCCGGTGTTGTCGAGCACCAGCAGCGCCTCGACCGCTGTCGGCAGCTCTTCCGAAGCTTCCGCAACGGCGCGGGCCGAAATCGGAAGCGTATCGATCCCGACGAGCCGCAGCAGGGTCGTGTTGATCGAGCCGTTGATCGTCACGGTTGCGCTGATGATGTCGTCCTCGTCGCGGACATCGACATCGGGCGTCTGAAGGTTGGCATTGAGATAGTTTTCGGGGAAATTGGCGTAGATGTAGTCTTCGCCGATTTCCTGCGCCCGGCTTTCCGAATTGGTGGACAGCTGCTTCGCACGCACGGTCGCAAGCGCGCCCGCATCGGCAGCGCCCTGAAGCTTGGAATTGGCGAGATAGGCGCGGCCGAAATCTACCCCTGCCCCGATCATCGCCATGGTCGGGATCATCGCGGCCGCCATCATCGGCAGAACGCTCGCACTGGTGTTGCCGAGGAGCGCCCGAAGCAGTCCGTGCCGTCGTGGATTGCCGGACTTAGAAGGTACCAGACCCATATCTGTCTGCATGGAATTTCCCCTATTTGGGATATCCCACTATGTGTCGGACCCTAAAAAACCGTAAAGGAAGGTGCTTACCACCGCTCGGGCGCGAAGCCGTCGCCTCAGCGGTAACAAACCTTTTTCACCGCCTCGACGATCCGCGGCGCATCGATCAGCGCAAGCTTCTCCAGGTTGGCGGCATAGGGAAGCGGCACGTCCTCGTTGCACACGCGCAGGACCGGTGCATCGAGATGATCGAAGCCCTCCTCCATGCAGACCGCGATCACTTCGCTGGCGATCGAGCAGGTGGGCCAACCCTCCTCGGCAATCACGAGGCGGTTCGTCTTGGCAAGACTGTCGAGGATAGCCCCTCGGTCGAGCGGACGCAGGGTGCGAAGGTCGATGACCTCGGCATCGATCCCTTCCTCGGCTAGCGCCTGCGCGGCCTCCAAGGCGAAGCCGACACCGATCGAATAGGAGACGATTGTCGCGTCCTTCCCTTCGCGAACCACCCGCGCCTTGCCGATCGGAAGCACGTAGTCGTCGAGATCGGGCACGTCGAAACTGCGCCCGTAGACGAGTTCGTTCTCTAGGAAGACCACCGGGTCCTCGCTCCGGATCGCGGCCTTCAGCAGGCCTTTCGCATCAGCGCTTTCATAGGGTGCGATGACGACGAGGCCAGGAACGCTGGCATACCAGGGGCCATAGTTCTGGCTGTGCTGCGCGCCGACGCGGCTCGCTGCGCCGTTGGGCCCGCGAAAAACAACCGGACAGCGCATCTGGCCGCCGCTCATGTAATTGGTCTTGGCTGCCGAATTCACGATGTGGTCGATCGCCTGCATGGCAAAGTTGAAGGTCATGAATTCGACCACCGGGCGAAGGCCGCCCATCGCCGCGCCCGTGCCGATACCGGCAAAGCCGTATTCGGTGATCGGTGTGTCGATGACGCGCTTCGGGCCGAATTCGTCGAGCAGGCCCTGGGTCACCTTGTAGGCGCCCTGGTATTCGGCGACCTCCTCGCCCATCACGAAGACGCGCTTATCGCGGCGCATTTCCTCGGCCATTGCATCGCGCAGCGCCTCGCGCACGGCGATGGAAGTGAACCCGGTGCTCTCGGGGATCTGCGGATCGCTGGCGGGTTCGCGCGGGGGCTTTGCATCAGGCACGGAAGCGCCTTCGGAAACCTCCGCGCTTTCCTCGCCCTCATCATCGCCATCGCCGGACTGCGGCGGTGCAGGCTCATCGGGGGCCTCGACCTCACCCGCATCTTCGTCCTCGCCTGCGAGCATGGCGATTACGGTCCCGACGGCAACATTCTCGCTACCTTCCGGCACCAGTATTTTCGCCAGCGTACCCTCGTCAATGGCTTCGAATTCCATCGTCGCCTTGTCAGTCTCGATCTCCGCGATCACGTCACCCGGTTCGATCGCATCCCCCTCCTGCTTGAGCCAGCGGGCGAGAGTGCCTTCCTCCATCGTGGGGGAAAGGGCAGGCATCTTGAGTTCGATTGCCATCGCTCAATATTCCTCCACCAGGACATCGGTGTAGAGTTCGGCAGGATCGGGCTCGGGCGAATTTTCGGCAAAGTCGGCCGCTTCGGCGACAATGCCTCGGATTTCCTTGTCGATTGCCTTCAATTCAGCCTCGTCCCTGCCCTGTTCGATCAGTGCCTTCTTGAGCCGTTCGATGGGGTCGTGGTGGTCGCGCTGTTCCTGCACTTCCTCGCGGGTGCGATACTTGGCCGGGTCGGACATGGAATGGCCGCGATAGCGATAGGTGTTGAGCTCCATCAGCACCGGGCCCTTGCCTTCGCGTACATGCTTGAAGGCGACTTCCGCCGCCGCGCGAACTTCGAGTACGTTCATGCCATCGACGTCCATGCCGGGAATGCGGAACGAGGTCCCGCGCCGATGAAAGCGCGTTTCCGCCGAGGAACGCTTGGTCGAAGTGCCCATCGCGTACTGGTTGTCCTCGACCACGAAGACGATCGGCAGGTTCCAGAGCGCGGCCATGTTGAAGGTCTCGTAGACCTGTCCCTGGTTCGCAGCGCCGTCGCCGAAATAGGCGAGGCAGATGCCGCCATCCTCATTGTACTGATGCGCGAAGGCCAGCCCGCCGCCCAGCGGGACCTGCGCCCCGACGATGCCGTGGCCGCCGTAGAATTTGTGCTCGGTCGAGAACATGTGCATCGACCCGCCCTTGCCCTTCGAAATCCCGGCCTGGCGCCCGGTCAGTTCGGCCATGATGACCTTGGGATCGATCCCGTAGGCGAGCATGTGGCCATGGTCGCGGTAACCGGTGATGACGCTGTCGCGGTCGTTGTCTAGCGCCGATTGCAGGCCGATCGCGACCGCTTCCTGGCCGATGTAGAGATGGCAGAACCCGCCGATCAGACCGAGCCCGTAAAGCTGCCCCGCCTTCTCCTCGAACCGCCTGATGAGCAGCATCTGGCGGTAGAATTCGAGCATTTCATCCTCGTCCGCCTCGTAGACCTTCGCATCTTCGAATTCGCGCTGGAGCGAGCGCAGTTCGAAATCGGGATCGTCCGAAGGGGCAGCGGGCGACTTGCGTGACCTCGCGGTCGACGTGCTCTTCGCAGCCGAACGCTTGGCTGCGGGCTTCTTCGGGGACGAGCTTTTCGAAGGGGTCTTGGCCAAGGGGCGAATTCCTCTCTTGCGTGATGCGCGCGTGCAGGGGTGGAGGCGCGCGGTCTCTCTCGATGCGCCCTATAGGCACGGGAAGGGGCGGTGCGCAATGCGTTGCAGCGGGGTGTGGCCTGTAGGAAATGGAACCGCAGAGGCTGCGGGCCGGTCCGCTCAATCCTCGAGGGTAATGACCACCTCATCGGCGTGCATCACACCGAGATTGCGCCGCACGAGCTCGCTCGCAAGGTCGGGATCGGCCGCTTCGGGATCGAGCAGGTAGACCCGGTTCGCAAGCGCATCACGACGCGCCTCGAGCTGTGCGATGCGCGTCTCTCGAACCTCGAGCGCAGAGAGGTTTTCCGACCAGGCGAGCAGTCCCGTCGGGCCGGCAATGGCGAAACCGCCCAGCACGAGCAGCAGCGCAAGCGCCACGCCCTGCTTTGCCTGCTCTTTCACCACAGCTCGCATGATGCCTCTCGAAATACCTTCCTGAGCCACAGAATCACACTTGGCAGCGCCCCGCAAGCGAAAGTCGCATCGACCCGCCGAATTGCATTCGACCCAAAGCATGCGTGCGGCGAGGAACATATGTTGCTCCGAACCGATTGTGAGAGGCAGGAACATCAGGGAATCCCGTGCAGATTATCGACATACTTCAAAACCAGACGAGTGAAATGACCGCAGGGCTTATCGCGAGCCTTCCATCCGTCGCGATCGGGCTGGTCGTGATCGTTCTTACATGGATCGTCTCGAAAGGCGCCGGAAGGATTGCGGGTGCTCTCGTCGGCAAGGCGGAATTGCGGCCCAGCCTGCGAAGCCTGATCGACCGCCTGGTCCGGCTTGGCGTATGGCTGGGCGGGCTTCTCACCGCCGCGATCGTGATGATCCCGGATCTCTCGCCCGCAAGCCTCGTTGCCGGGCTTGGCGTCGGATCGGTCGCGATCGGTTTTGCATTCAAGGACATCTTCGAGAATTTTCTCGCCGGCGTCCTCATCATGCTGCGTAAGAAAATGCGTGTGGGCGACACGATCGAATGCGAGAGCGTGCTCGGCACGGTGGAGCATATCGCGCTGCGCGAAACCTACATCCGGCATTTCTCCGGCGAGCTTACGATCATGCCCAATTCGATGCTGTTCATGAACCCGGTAGAGATATGGACCGACCAGGATGTGCGCCGCTACGACGTGATGGTGGGCGTGGCCTACGACACCGATCTCGATGCGGCCGATGCCGCGATCCGCAAGGCAATCGAAGGCGTCGATCACGTCGTCGATGACAAGCCGATCCAGATCCTCGCTCACGAGTTCAATTCCTCCTCGGTTGATTTCCACGTTCGCTGGTGGGCGCCTTCGACCGGCGCGGCGACGATCGAGAACCGCGACCAAGTGATCCGTGCGATCAAGCGCGAACTCGATGCAGCCGGGATCGAGATCCCCTTCCCCTACATAACCCATACCTTCAAGGAGCAGGTGCCCTTGGGATCCGAGCCCGGCAAAGCCGCCTGAAGACGACATATTCGCACCGCGGCGCTGGCCGATCGGTTTTTTCGTGCTACCCGAATCCCGACAAGGGAGACGAGAATCATGGAAATCCTGACCGCCGACCCAGCGCGTTTCGCCGAGCTTCCCGATTACCCATTCGCCGAGAACTGGCTGGAAATCGATCTTGGCGAAGGCCATCGCGCCCGGATGCACTATCTCGACGAAGGGCCGAAGGATGCCCCTCCCGTCCTGCTCTTCCATGGCGAGCCGAGTTGGAGCTTCCTTTACCGCAAGATGATCCCGCCGCTGATCGACGCCGGGTTTCGGGTGATCGCACCCGATCTCATCGGCTTCGGCAAGAGCGACAAGCCCGACGACATAGCCTTCTATACCTACGACCGGCACATTTCCTGGCTCAGGCAATGGCGCGATGCGGTCTGCCCGGCGCCCGCCGCACTGTTCTGTCAGGATTGGGGCGGTTTGCTTGGCCTGCGAATGGTGGGAGAAGAGCCGGATCGCTTCGCTTGCGTGGTCGCGTCGAACACCTTCCTCCCGACCGGCGGCACGCCCTCGCCTACCTTCATCGCGTGGCGCGAATTCGCGAAATCCTCACCCGATTTCCTGATCGGCGCCCTGATTGACCGGGCCACCGTGACCCCTCGCAGTGAAGCCGAGATCGCGGCCTACGATGCCCCCTTCCCCGACGAACCGAGCAAGGCGGGCGCACGCGCGTTCCCGGCGCTGGTCCCGGTGGAGGACGGGATGGACGGTATCGAGCAGAACCAGCGCGCCTGGGTCGGTCTGGCCGCTTTCGAGAGGCCCTTCCTCACCCTTTTCGGTGCCGACGACCCGGTGACAGGCGGGCTTGGCGAGACACTTGCGGAGCGGATCAAGGGCGCTGGTGACATGCCGCACGAGATCCTCCCCACCTGCGGCCATTTCTGTCAGGAAGATCGCCCCGCAGAGCTCGCTCAAGGTGTGATCGACACTGCGAAAAGGGCCGGATTCCTCGCTTGAACACCGCGACTGCCGACACCGCTACCGACCACCTCAGCCGCGCGCAGGAATACGCGCTCGCGGTGACGGTCGCGGTGGTGACGGCGAATGCCTACTACATCCATCCGATCATCGGTGAGGTCGCAGCGAGTTTCGCGGTCAGCGAGGCGCGGATCGGGATCGTCCCTGCGCTCAACCAGCTGGCGCTCGCGCTCGGCATCTTCCTGCTGCTGCCGCTGGGCGACCGCTATTCGAACCGCACACTGTGCATCCTGTTCGTCACGCTCCAGAGCATCTTCATGCTCGGCATGGCGCTAGCGCGGGACTTCGCGCTGTTCACCGCGGCCTCGACCCTGCTCGGCTTCGTCACCATCGCGCCCTACCTAATCCCCGCCTTCGCCTCGAAACGGGTCGCGCCGGCTCGGCTCGGGCAAGTTACCGCGCTGCTGACGGTGGGCGTTATCTTCGGCATCCTCGTCGCGCGCGTGGGCGCGGGTGTGGTCGCCGAACGCTTCGGGTGGCGGGCTGTTTACTGGTGCGCCTTCGCGGTCATGGCAGCGGTAACGCTGGCGCTCCCTCTTGCCATGAAAAGCGATGGGACGGCGGCCAAGCGTCCTTCGGGTAGTTACGGCGCGCTGCTCGGTTCGGTCTTCGCGCTAGCGAGGGAAAACCGTGACATGCTGGTCTCGGCGCTGATCCAGGGTCTCAATTTCGCGACTTTCACCGCCGTGTGGCTGGCGCTCGCCCTGCACCTCACCAGCCCTGAACTCGGATATGGAGTGGACGTCGTCGGTTATCTTGCGGGGCTGGCGGCGGTCAGCATCGTCACCACTCCGCGGCTGGGCCGGCTCGCCGACCGGATCGGCGCGCGCCGCGCCCGGGTCATGGCAGCCAGCGTGTCCGCGGTCGGCCTCGCGCTTCTCTACCCGTTCGGCTGGAGCGTCTGGGGCATTGTCGTGCCTCTGGTGGTGGTCAACATGGTCGGTCCGACGATCGACGTGACCGGACGCATGACCTTTCTTTCTCTAGAGCCTGCGATACGCACACGGCTGACGACCATCTACATCGTCATCATGTTCCTTGGCGGCGCGCTCGGCAGCCTGCTCGGGCCGGCGGTCTACGATTGGGGAGGCTGGGCCGGCACGTCGGCGATGCTGGTCGTGATCTCACTATGCGTCGTCACCCTGTCGGCACTTTCATTCCATGCCAGGCGGCGCGGTTAATCCGGCAGGAAAAGCTCCGCCACGGCATCGATGATCGCTTCGGCATCCAGCCTGTAGGTGCGCTGCAGATCGATGAGGTCGCCGGTCTGGCCGAAACGGTCGACGCCCAACGGGCTGACCCGCTGGCCGCGCACTGCGCCCAGCCAGGACAACGCCGCAGGCGAGCCATCGAGCACGGTCACTAGTCCCGCACCCGGGGCGAGCTGGCCGAGCAGGCGCTCGACATGGCTGACCGACCGTTTACCGCCATTCCAGCGAGCGGCGCGAGCGGCGCTCCAGTCGCGGTGGAGCAGGTCGGGCGAGGTGACTCCCAGCAAGCCAATTCCCGGCAGGTCATCGCGCAGGGTTTCCCAGGCTTCGAGCGCTTCGGGCGCCACCGCCCCGCAATAGACGATAGCCGCGTCGGCGCCTGCTGCGGGCTTGCGAAGCCAGTAGGCACCCTTGAGCGCGCCCTTTTCCCAAAGCGCATCTTGACGTTCTTCCTGAGCGATCGATCGCGTGGTGAGCCGAAGATAGACCGACGCGCCGTCCTCGGCCTGCAGTCGCTCGAAGGCATGGCGCATCATCAGCGCCACCTCATCGGCGAAGGCGGGCTCGAAAGAATCGAGATTGGGCTGTCCCATCCCGATCAGCGGGGTGTTGATCGACTGGTGCGCACCGCCTTCACCAGCGAGCGTGATGCCCGAAGGCGTTCCCACAAGCAGGAACCGCGCATCCTGGTAACAGCCGTAATTCAGCGCATCGAGACCGCGCGCGATGAACGGGTCATAGACCGTCCCCACTGGCATAAGCCGCGTCCCGAAATGCTGCGCCGACAGGCCAAGCGAGGCGAGCAGGAGGAAGAAATTGTTCTCCGCAATGCCGAGTTCGATGTGCTGGCCAGCGCCGTGGGCAGACCACTTCTGAGCCGAGGGGATCTTCGAGCGCTGGAACACATCGGCCAGTTCCTGCCTCCGGAACAGGCCGCGCTGGTTGACGAAAGCGCCGAGATTGGTTGTCTGGGTCACATCGGGCGCGGTGGTTACGATCCGGTCGGCAAGCTCGCTGTCGGTCTTCGCCAGATCATGGAGGATCTTGCCGAATGCCGCCTGCGTCGACAGGCTCTCGCCCTTCGGCACGGGCAGGTGTTCGGGCAGCTTGATCGCGGGTGCACGGTGCTCGCGGCGTTTGCCGGCGATGGGACTGTCCGCAATGAAGGCCTCGAGCGCGCCCGCGAGATTTTCGCCCAATCCCGCCCACTTATCCCATTCCTGGCCCTCGCCAATGCCGAGATCGGCGCGCAGGCCCTCTATCTGCGCGGTGCTCATCATGCCCGAATGGTTGTCCTTGTGGCCGGCCAGCGGCAGGCCGTAGCCCTTGACCGTGTAGGCGATGAGCAAGGTCGGGCGTTCGTCGTCCATGCGATCGAAGGCCTCGATCAGCGTGTCGATGCAATGCCCCCCGAGATTGGTCATCAGCCGGGCGAGCGCAGGGTCGTCATAGGAAGCGAGGAGAGCGGCCACTCCGCGCTTTCTGCCGATGTCCTTCATCAGGCGATCGCGCCAGGCCTCTCCGCCAAGATAGGTGAGCGCGGCGAAATCGGCATTGGGGCAGTTCTCGATCCATTCCTCGAGCGCTCTGCCGCCGGGCCTTGCGAACGCCTCGCGCAACAGCTTGCCGTGCTTTAGCGTGATGACCCGCCACCCGCAGGTCTCGAAAATGTCGTCGAAACGGCGGAACATCCGGTCCGCAGTCGTCGCATCGAGGCTCTGGCGGTTGTAGTCGACGATCCACCAGCAATTCCTCAGGTCATGCTTGTAACCCTCGATCAGGCATTCGTAGATATTGCCTTCGTCGAGTTCGGCATCGCCCATCAGCGCGATCATGCGCCCGGCATCCTCGTCGCGCATCTGGCCGTGGGCGATGAGGTAATCCTGCACGAGGCTGGAAAAGGCCGTGATCGCCACGCCGAGCCCGACCGAACCGGTCGAGAAATCCACGGGGATCGTGTCCTTGGTCCGAGAAGGATAGGACTGCGCGCCGCCCAGTCCGCGGAAGCTTTCGAGCTTTTCGCGGGTCTGTTCGCCCAGCAGGTAATGGATCGCGTGCAGGACGGGCGAGGCGTGAGGCTTGACCGCCACCTTGTCCTGCGGACGCAGCGCATGGAAATAGAGCGCGGCCATGATAGCCGTCATCGAAGAGCAGGATGCCTGGTGCCCGCCGACTTTCAGACCGTCGCGCTTTTTGCGAATGTTGTTGGCGTTGTGCACGGTCCATGCGGACAGCCAGCGCAGCCGTTCGTCGAGCGCTTCGAGCAGCGCGGTGCGGTCCGTCAGGTGAGCGGTATCTTCGGTCGATGTGGACATGTCTTAGAGGGCGGTAGCCGAGCCTGGACGCGGCGACAATCGCTCCCGAGGCAAAGGCGAATTCACACCAGTCGTTCGGCCACGACGCCGAGCGCCATCGTGAGCAGGCCAAGCCCTGCGGAAAGCTGGATGCGCAGGCTGAGGAAATCACGCGAGGCAAAGCCGAGTGCGCGGTCAACCAAGGGAGAAAGCGCGATAAACGCTCCAAGAAACAGCAGCGCCGGGCCGGGCCAGTCCCAACCGAAAGTCCAGGGAAGGAACAGGGCGACCGCCAGCAGGCTGGGCATGACGGCGATGATATAGGCGCCGGCCCCGACGAGGCGGTCGAAGGAATGCGCGATGGCCTGTCCCCACCACACCCCGCCCAGAAAGCTGAAGATCGCGGTCGCATAGGCAAAGCCCGCCGCGAGCGCGACATAGCCCCATCCCGACCCTGTCCCCGCACCCTGCCCCATGCCGGGTTCGGCGAGCGCCAGCCCAAGACAGATGATCTGGGGAAGAAGGCCCGCATAGCCAAGCCAGCGGGCAGCGGGAGTGAGCGTTTTGTGTCCGTGCATGACCTGCCAAAATACATAAGGGCCCGAGCGGTTCCACCCGCTTGCCCCACAAGCGTGATTGCGGCAGTCGGGTATTCATGAACCTGTTCGATCTTTCCGGCCGCGTCGCGGTCGTCACTGGCGGCAATGGCGGCCTCGGCCTCGGCATGGCGCGCGGTCTCGTCAAGGCGGGCGCGCAGGTCGCTATCTGGGCGCGGAGCGAAGAGAAGAACGCGAACGCGCTGCGCGAATTGCACGCGCTCGATGCGGGCGACGCTATTGCCCTGCCCTGCGACGTTGCTGAGGAAGCGCAGATCGAGGAGGCGATGGGTCGCACGCTCGAGGCTTTCGGGCGGGTCGATGCCTGTTTTGCCAATGCGGGAATTTCAGGTTCGGGCACGGCGATCCCGGACATGGAATCGCAAGGCTGGGACCGGGTCATGACAGTCAATGCACGCGGGCCTGCCCTCACCTACAAGCATGTCACCCGCCACATGATCGAGCGCGCGAAGAGCGGCGACCCGGGCGGAAAGCTGATCGCCACTTCGTCGGGTCAGTCGATCATGGGGGTGAACAAGTCTTCCGACTATGCCGCTTCAAAGGCCGCGCTCAACGGCCTTACCCGAGGGGCGGCGTTCGAACTGGCGCGCTACCAGATCACGGCGAACGCGCTGCTTTTCGGTTTCTACGAGACCGACATCACGGCCGCGGCCAACCCCAAATTCGCAGAATGGATGGCAAAGCGCATACCGCTGCGCCGACCGGGGGATCACGAAGGGCTCGAAGGGCTGGCGGTGTTCTTCGCGTCGTCCCATTCGGACTATATTACCGGGCAATCCCTGCCCGTCGACGGGGGGCTGTGCATCAGCTGACCGGCGCGCGCCTTGCGTGGAACCGCCTGCGGGCCCATCTGTTGGGAAGCAGAAGATAGAACCGACAGGGTCCGCCACGTGCCAGATTCCCCAGACGAAGACGATCGCAATATCGCCGAATCCGAAGCCAATTGGACCCGTGAGGAACACGGTCGGCATCGCGCCGTGCCGTCTGGTCGGTTCTCGCGGGTTGCAAGCTTCAGCCAGCTTGTTGGCGGCGTTGCGGGCGGAATGATGGCCGAGGGCGCTCGCCGCATATCAAGCGGCGAGAGCATTTCGGCGCGCGACCTGATCCTCACCCCCGGCAATGCGCGCAGGCTTGCCGACCGCCTGTCCCACCTTCGCGGCGCGGCGATGAAGATGGGCCAGATGATCAGCATGGACGCGGGCGATTTCCTGCCCGCAGAGCTTTCCCAGATCCTCGCCACGCTGCGCGACCAGGCAAGCTTCATGCCCACCCGCCAATTGGACAAGGTGCTGAAGGAGCAATGGGGCAATGACTGGCGCCGCCAGTTCAAGTGGTTCAACCCCCGCCCGATAGCCGCCGCCAGCATCGGTCAGGTCCACAAGGCGATGACGCGCGATGGAGAGGAACTCGCGATCAAGGTGCAATATCCGGGCGTGGCAAAGAGCATCGACAGCGATGTCGACAATGTCATGACCCTGCTGCGCGTCGCCGGATTCGCCCCGCCCGAACTGGAAATCGACAAGCTCCTGGCCGCCGCGAAGAAGCAGCTTCACGAGGAAGCCGACTATCATCGCGAAGGCGAGCAGATGGAGCTCTATCGCAAGCGCCTTGAAGGGGAGCCGGGCTTCGTCGTCCCGCGCCTGCACGAGGGTCTGACGCGGGAGCACATTCTCGCCATGAGCTTCGAGGAAGGGTCCAGCATCGAGGCGCTCGGCGAGGAAACGCCCGAACAGCGCGATGCCGTCATGGCCCGCCTGATGCGCCTGGTCGCTCGCGAATTGTTCGAATTCGGCGTTATGCAGACCGACCCCAATTTCGCCAATTACCGCTATCGCCGCGAAACGGGAGAAATCGTCCTGCTCGATTTCGGGGCCTGCCGCGAGGTCGATCCCGACGTCTCGAACGGCTACCGCCGCATGCTCGAGGCCGGGCTCGAGGGAAATCGCGAAGAGGTTCTTAAGGCGACCATCGAAAGCGGCTTCATGATGCCGATCGTGGCCGAGAAACACCCCGAACGCGTCAACCGAATGATCGACATCGTCATCAATGAAATGCGCGAGGACAAGCCGTTCGATTTCGGCGACCGCGCCTTCGTGCCGCTGCTGCGCGACGAAGGCTATGCGATCGCGCAGGACAAGGACACCTGGGCCTTCCCGCCGATCGAGACACTGTTCGTCCAGCGCAAGGTTTCAGGCACGGCGCTGCTTGGAGCGAGATTGAAGGCGCAGGTGAACATCCGCCGCATTTCCGAAGAGGTGCTCGGCTCGACCGACCCCCTCCCGGCGCGTGCGGCCTGATCAGCCCTTCTTTTCGGCAAGTTCGGCCGCGATCCAGCGGTCGACATGCGCTTCGAGCACCGAAAGCGGGATCGCGCCGTTCTCGAGCACGGTATCGTGGAAATCGCGCAGGGAGAAATTCGCGCCCAGCGCCTGTTCCGCACGCGCACGAAGTTCGCGGATCTTCAATTCTCCAACCTTGTAGGCCAGCGCCTGCCCCGGCCAGGTCATGTAGCGATTGACCTCGGCATCGACATTCGCGGCTGTCAGCGCGGTATTGTCGAGCATGAAATCCACGGCCTCCTGCTTCGACCAGCCCTTGGCGTGAAGTCCGGTATCGACGACGAGCCGGGTCGCGCGCCACATTTCGTAAGAGAGGCGGCCCATCTCCTTGGCTGGCGTGTCATAGAGACCCATCTCGATCCCGAGCCGCTCCGAATAAAGCCCCCAGCCCTCGACGAAGGCGGTGAAGAAGGTCCCATTCGCGCGCAGCGGGTGGATTTCCAGCTCCTGCTGGAGCGCGATCTGGAGGTGATGGCCCGGCACCGCCTCGTGGACGCCCAGCGCCGGCAATTCCCACAGGGGCCGCTGGTCCAGCTCGGTCGTGTTGATACGATAGATGCCCGCCTGACCGGTCTCCAGCGAGCCAGGCTCGTAATAGGCCGTTGTATTACCCGGCGCCTGTGCGGCCGGGATCGGCTTCACCGTATAGGGTTGGCGGGGCAGTCGCCCGAAGAGTTTGGGGAGAAACCCGTCGATATGTTTGGCAAGCGCGGCGACGTGTTCGACATATTCGCTGGCGTCGGTGATGTAATACTTCGCATCTGTACGCAGGTGCTCGATGAAGGCCTCACGGCTCGCAAACCCGGCCTTGGCGGAGACCGTTTCCATTTCCGCGCGGATGCGAGCCACTTCGGAAAGACCGAGTTCGTGCACTTCATCGGGCGTCATGTCCGTGGTGGTGAAGCTTTTGACGCGATAGGCGTAGTAGGCCTCGCCCCCCGGCGTGGCGAGGACACCCGGCGTGCCGGTGCGGCAATTGGGTGCATATTCGTCAGTGTAGAATTCGAGGAAATCGGAATAGGCGGGGAGGACCGATCCCTCGATCGCATTGCGCGCCGAAGCCTTCAGCCTGTTCCATTCGCCCTCGCCCACAAAGGCCGGACGCTCGCTTACGAAGGGCCGCCAGAACGGTGCCTCGCGGTAATCCTCGACCACCAGGCTGGCGACCCGATCGCCGTATCCCTCGAGCGGCTCGCAGGGCTGCGTCAGACCCCGCGCAATCGCCTCGCGGCTGCGGGCAATGCCTTGCTCGTTCTGCTCGGCAAAGGCGGCAAGGCGGCTGACATAGCTTTCATAATCGGCCCCGTCGAAAAAGGGAGAACGATCGGGCAGCGAAGCGAAACCCGATGTCCAGCCACTGAAAGTGGTGAAGAGGACGTAGCGATCGTGATCGTGCGCCGCAGCCGCGACAAGGTCGGCAAGGCTCGCCTCGAGGACCTCGTAATCGATCCTGAGATCCATCGGCAGGTTCGCTTCGTCGATCGCGCGCAAACGGGCGAGAAAAGCAGCGGTCTCGGCAACCTGTCGCTCGTATTCGGCAAGGCTCAGATCGGAGAGCTCGCCCTCCCCGCGATCATCGCCCACACTCGTTGCCAGCAGCGGGGAGGCATCGAGCGCGGCTTCCCAGACCTCCTCGCGCAGTTCCTCGTAATCCTCGACGGATCCGGCCCATGCCGGCGTGACTGCGATAACATGAACAGCACCAAGTGCTGCCGCGAGGAGGATTTTCCGCATCGAGTAAACTCCGGTTTTACTTACAAGAATATTGCGCAGCCTGGATTTGCAACCTATTGGGCTTCGACATGGGAGAAGGGACAGATTCATTTCCGGCGGTCCTGTTCGTCTGCCTCGGCAATATTTGCCGCTCGCCGATGGCCGAAGGTGCGTTCCGTCATGCCGCCGCAAAAGCGGGCCTGGCGGCACGAGTGGATTCGGTTGGCACGGCTTCCTACCACATCGGCGAAGCGCCGGATCCCCGCGCGATCCGCATCGCGAACGAGCACGGTGTCGATATCGGCAGCCTGATCGGAAGACAGATCCACCGCGACGATTTCTATACCTCCACCCACATATTCGCTCTCGATAAGGCAAACCTCCAGGGGATCAAGGCTCATGCCCCGCGTGACGGAACCGCGCAGGTCTCGCTGCTCAACGACGCAGTCGAGGGACTGGAGGGACGCGCGATCGACGATCCCTATTACGGCGATGAAGAGGATTTTCGACGGGTCTGGAGCGAGATCGACAGCGCTGTCGAAGTTCTGGTCGAACGCTTCCTCGCGGAAGGTGGAGCAGCGCGCTTTATCGCGAGCGGGAGGTAAGACCACCCTCACCCGCCGCGCAGGAGCTGCACGCCCCAATCGCGTTCGAACAAATAGAGCAGGATGCGCGCGGCTTCTCCGCGCGCGCTGGTGAGACCGCCGTCGCGGTCGATCAGAATCCGCGCATCGGCGTGTGCAGCCGGCAAAAGGCGTTGCACCTGATCGAGATCGGCGATGCTGAAAGCCGCCTCGCCCGATTGCCGCGTGCCAAGCAGTTCGCCCCCACCTCTCAGTTCGAGGTCTTCCTCGGCAATACGAAACCCGTCCTGCGTCTCGCGCATCAAGGCAAGCCGCTTGCGCCCGGTCTCGGACAATTCGGCGCCCCGCACCAGCAGGCAGACAGACTTCTCCGAGCCGCGCCCGACCCGGCCGCGCAGCTGGTGCAACTGCGCCAGGCCAAAGCGTTCGGCCTGCTCGATAACCATCAGGGTCGCGGCCGGCACATCGACCCCTACTTCGATCACGGTCGTTGCGACAAGCAGCATCGCCTCTCCGCTCGCAAAGCGCTCCATGTTGGCGTCCTTGACCTCGGGTGCGAGCTGACCATGGACCATCACGACCGCGTCGCCGAACCGTTCCCTGAGCGCAGCAAAGCGCGCCTCGGCCGCAGCGATGTCGTCGCTCTCATTGTCGCGGACCATGGGACAGACCCAGTAGGCCTGCTGGCCGCTCGCAAGATGCCGCGCGACCCCTGCAACGACATCGTCCATCCGGTCCTGGGCCACGACGCGCGTGTCGATCGCCTGCCGGCCGGGCGGCAGCTCGTCTAGGCGGCTCACATCCATCTCGCCATATTGGGCCAGAGTCAGCGAACGCGGGATCGGTGTCGCTGTCATGGCGAGCGTGTGGGGGCTGCGTTTTCCCTTGGCCGCGAGCGCAAGCCGCTGGGCAACGCCGAAACGATGCTGCTCGTCGATCACGACAAGGCCGAGGTCCTTGTAGGCGACCGAATCCTGGAACAGCGAATGCGTGCCGACGATGATGTCGATCGAACCGTCGAGCAGGCCCATCAGCAGCCCCTCGCGTTCGCGCCCCTTGGCCCGGCCCGTCAGCAGAGCGACCTCCGCGCCGGTCGGCGCGGCCATGGTCCGCAGCGTTTCGTAATGCTGGCGGGCGAGAATTTCGGTCGGCGCGAGAAGCGCGGTCTGCTTGCCCGCTTCGACCGCGATCAGCATCGCGGCGAGCGCGACCACAGTCTTGCCCGCGCCAACATCGCCCTGGAGCAGGCGCAGCATCGGCGCTTCCTGCGCCATGTCGCCCTCGATCTCGGCGACCGATCGCTTCTGCGCGCCCGTCATCTCGAAAGGAAGGGCCAGCTGGACCCTGAGGCGCCCATCCCCCACCAGCGCCTGCCCCTTACGACGGCGGCTGTCGGCCTTGACCAGCAGCAGCGCAAGGCTGTTCGCGAGCAGTTCGTCATAAGCTAGCCGGTCACGAGCAGGCGCGTTCTCGTTCCTGTGTGAACGGCGAAGCGCATCGCGCCAGTTCGGCCATCCGGCGCGTTCGAGCTGCCCCGGTTCGATCCATTCGGGTAATTCGGGAAGTCTTTCGAGCGCCTGTTCGACCAGGCCGGCAACGCGCGGCTGAGTGAGGCCCTCGGACAAGCGATAGACCGGTTCGTTCAGCCGTCCGAGATTAGCCGCGCTCTCGCTTTCGACATGGTCGGGATGGACGATCTGCAGCATGTCGCCATAGCGATCGAGGCGGCCTGCGACCCAGCGCCTCTCGCCTACCGGAAGCAGCTTTTTCGCGGTGTAGGAGGCACGGCCGAAATAGGTGATCGCGCAGATATTTCCCGCGCCATCCTGCGCCAGCACCCGGAAGGGCCCGCGCGCCGAACGCGAGGCGCGATGCTCGGTTGGAGTGAGCGCGACGATCACCTGCTCGCCTTCTGCGCCCTCATCGAGATCGGCGATCGCCCGCCGCGTCACGAAGCGGTCCGGCAGATGATAGGCAATGTCCTTCACCCGTTCGAGGCCGAGCTTGCCCAGTGGCTTCATCAGCTTCGGGCCGACCCCCTCCAGCGACTGGGTTTCGGCGAACAGCGGGTTGAGGATATCGGGGCGCATCGCCGACGGTTATAGCTTCTTGCACGGTGTGGGCGAGTGTCTTACCTCCTGCCGCATGAAGGATATGCCCACATTCGAGCAGCGTCTCGCCCGCGCGAAGTTTCGCGCCTGGCATCGTGGGACGCGCGAAGCCGACTACATGATCGGCGGTTTTTTCGATCGCTACCATCCAGCATGGGGCGAACAGGAAATGGACTGGTTCGAAGACCTGCTGGCCGAGGACGATGTCGACATCATGGCCTGGGGTCTGGGCACGCAGGCCGTTCCCGAACGATTCCGGGGCGAACTGATCGAGAAGATGCAGAAGCTCGACTACGTCGAAATCCCGCGCTAGGGCCGCGCTTCTCCTTTCGCGTGCGGGAACACCCGCAGGCCTTCGCGCCTTTGACCTAGACGAACATGCCCGATCTCTCCCGTATCCTCGCAGCGGACGCGCCGCTGACGCTGAGCTCGCTGCCCCGCGGGAGCCTGCCGCTTGTCATGAGCGATCTCGCCCGCGCGGCGAAAAGGCGAGCGGTCTTCATCGCTCCTGACGATGCCGCGATGCGCGCGATAGCGGATGCGGCGCGCTTCTTCGCGCCCGAAGTGGAGGTGATCGAGTTTCCCGCCTGGGACTGCCTGCCCTATGACCGCGCAAGCCCGGCCCTGTCGATCAGCGCGGCGCGATTGTCGGCGCTCCACAGCCTGCAGAACCCGCAAGGCGGTTCGCAATTGCTGGTCACCACCGTCAACGCAGCGCTCCAGCGCGTCCTCACCCCGTTCCGGATCCGCGAAAGCGTGCGCGAATTCGCACCCGGCACGACGATCGGGCACGACAGCCTCGCCTCCCTTCTGACGCGGGCAGGATATTCACGCACGGACACCGTCGTCGATCACGGCGAATTCGCTGTGCGCGGGTCGATCGTCGATATCTTTCCCTCCTCACTCGATCAGGGATTGAGGCTCGACTTCTTCGGTGACGAACTCGAATCCCTGCGCCTGTTCGATCCGAACACGCAGCGTTCGACAGGCACTCTGAAATCCCACCTTCTGCTGCCCGCTTCCGAAGCTCTGATCGACGATGCGAGCATCAAGCGCTTCCGCTCGCGCTATCGCGAGCTGTTCGGAGCTTCGGCAACGCAGGACCCGCTCTACGAGGCGGTGAGCGAGGGACGCCGGCTCGCGGGGATGGAGCACTGGCTGCCGCTGTTCGAAGAGCGGCTTTCGACCCTGTTCGACCATCTCGATGCCAGCGACGTCATGGTCATCGACCAGCAAGCCATCGGCGCGAGCGAGGAACGGCTTGCCGATATCGGCGACTATCACGATCAGCGCATGCGGACCGGATCGGACAGATCGGGCAGCTATCGGCCGCTCGCACCGGAAGCGCCCTATCTCGGCGAGGATGAATTCACCAAGGCGCTGGCAGCGGGACCGGCTCACCGAGCGACTATCTTCGCTGCGCCCGAAGGCGAGGCGTCGGTGGATTTCGGCTTCAGGGCCGCCCGCGATTTCGCTCCCGAGCGCGCGCGCGGCGACAATGTCTACGAGGCCGCAGCCCAACATCTCAAGGCCGTGGCCAGGTCCGGCAGGCGCCCTCTCCTCGCCGCATATTCGACCGGCAGCGCGCGGCGCATCGGCTCGATTCTCGAGGAAGCGGGCACGCCCACCCGCATGGCGGAAAGCTGGCAAGAAGCGCTCGGCCTTGCCGCGAAGGGCGATGCAACGGTCATGGTCCTGCCCCTGGAAGCGGGCTTCGCCAACGACGACCTCGAAATTCTCACCGAGCAGGACGTGCTCGGCGACCGGTTGGTTCGGCGCAAGAAGAAACGGCGCGATTCCGATGCGTTCCTCGCCGAACTTCAGGCGCTTTCGCGGGGCGATCTCGTAGTTCATGTGGAGCACGGAATCGGCAAGTATCTCGGTCTCGAACCGATCGCGGTGGGCAAGAGTCAGCACGATTGTGTCGCTCTGGAATATCACGGCGGCGACAAGCTGTTCATTCCGGTCGAGAACATCGACGTCCTCTCGCGCTACGGCTCTTCCGAAGAGGCCGTGCCGCTCGACCGATTGGGCGGCGAGGCGTGGCAGAAGCGGCGCGCGCGGCTCAAGGAACGCATCACCGCGATCGCGGGCGAACTGATGAAGGTCGCCGCCGAACGCGCGCTCAAGAAGGCACCGGTCTTCGAGGCGGACGAGGCAAGTTTCAACCAGTTCGTCGACCGCTTCCCATGGGAGGAAACCGATGACCAGGAGCGCGCGATCGAGGACGTGCTGCGCGACCTTGAAAGCGGCAAGCCGATGGACCGCCTAGTGTGCGGCGATGTGGGCTTCGGCAAGACCGAGGTCGCCCTGCGCGCTGCCTTCGTCGCGGCAATGAGCGGGCAGCAGGTCGCGGTGGTCGCCCCCACGACCCTGCTGGCGCGCCAGCATTATCAGAACTTCGCGAGCCGGTTCGAAGGTTTCCCGCTCAAGGTCGGGCGTCTGTCGCGCCTTGTCCCGGCCAAGGAAATCGCCGAGACCCGCGAAGGGCTTGCCAACGGCGATGTCGACATCGTGGTCGGGACCCATGCGATCCTTTCGAAATCGACGGACTTCAAGAACCTCGGCCTCGTCATCGTCGACGAGGAACAGCGCTTTGGCGTGACCCACAAGGAAAAGCTCAAGCAATTGCGGGCGGATGTGCACATGCTCACGCTGACCGCAACGCCGATCCCGCGCACGCTGCAGATGGCGATGACGGGTCTGCGCGAGCTTTCGACTATCCAGACCCCGCCGGTCGACCGCCTCGCAGTGCGCACTTACGTGATGGAATGGGACGACATGGTGATGCGCGAGGCCTTGCTGCGCGAACACCATCGCGGTGGCCAGAGTTTCATCGTCGTTCCCCGTATCTCGGACATGGCCCCGCTCGAGGAGTGGCTTCACGAGAACGTGCCCGAGGTGAAGATCGTCTCTGCCCATGGCCAGATGGGGGCGGGCGAGATCGAGGAACGCATGAGCGCGTTCTACGAGGGCAAATACGAGGTGTTGCTTTCGACCACGATCGTCGAATCCGGCCTGGACCTGCCTTCGGCCAATACGATCATCATTCACCGTGCCGATCGCTTCGGCCTCGCTCAGCTCTATCAGCTGCGCGGGCGTGTGGGCCGGGCAAAGCTGCGGGCCTATGCCTATCTCACCTACGAGAAGGACGTGGCGTTGTCCGAAGTCGCAGAAAAGCGTCTCAAGGTGCTCAGTGACCTCGACAGCCTCGGCGCAGGTTTCCAGCTCGCCAGCCACGACCTCGACATTCGCGGGGCTGGCAACCTGCTTGGCGACGAGCAGTCGGGCCATATCCGCGAGGTCGGTTTCGAACTCTACCAGTCGATGCTGGAGGATGCGATCCTCGCGGCGAAGGCTGGCGAGATGGGGCTTGAGAAGCCCCGCGATGCCGTCTCGCCGCAGATCACGGTCGATGCACCGATCATGATCCCGGAGGATTACGTCCCCGATCTGGCCGTGCGCATGGCGCTCTATCGCCGATTGAACCAGGCCGAAGGCAAGGCCGAGATCGAAAGTCTCGCCGCGGAAATGATCGACCGTTTCGGCGAGCTTCCTTTCCCGACCCAGAATCTCGTGCGCCTGATCGAAATCAAGCACCAGGCGATCGCCGCCAATATTGCCAAGATCGATGTCGGCGCGCGCGGCACGCTCGTCACCTTCCACAAGGACGATTTCCCCGATCCGGCTGGCCTCGTCGCCTATGTCGATCGGCTCCAGGGGACGGCCAAGCTGCGGCCCGACATGAAGCTCGTCATCAACCGCGCGTGGGGCGACCCGCAAAGCCGTCTCAATGGCCTGTTCCAGCTGACGAAGGGGCTGAGCGGGATCGTCAAGAAGGCGGCCAAGGCAAAAGCGCGCGAGGCGGCCTAGACAGAGGTCTGACAGGAGCCGCTTCGCCTGACCGGATTGCCCGGCGCCTTATCCGTGCCCTCGCCCGCGCGCCGTGCGGGCAAGTTCGAGCACCGCATCGCTTTTCATCGGCTGCGCGCGCAGGAAACCCTGCCAGTAATCGCACCCCTCGCTCACTACGGCCGCGCGCTGGATCTCGCTTTCGACACCCTCGGCATAGACGTCGAGGTCCAGCGCCTTGCCGAGCTGAACGATCGCGCGCAGCACAGCGAGCGCGATTGCGTCGCGCGGCACCCCTTCGAGCATGGTCTTGTCGAGTTTGAGAGCGTCCAGCGGCAATTCGCGCAGATACCGGAAATTGCAGAATCCCGCCCCGAAATCATCGAGCGCAGTGCGAAATCCCAGCTTGCGAAGCGCGGCGAGGGCTTCTCCCGCCTGCTTCAGATTGCGAAGCAGAAGGTCTTCGGTAATCTCGAGCATAAGCCGGCCAGGCGCGATCTCGCTGCGCCCGATCAGCGCAGCGAAATCCGCCGCAAAGCGGGGATCGCCCAATTCTTCCGGTGTGATGTTGAGCGACAGGGTCAGTTCCGCCGGCCAGATTGCCGCGTCTTCGAGCGCGCGAGCGACGACATGACGCGACAGCGGCGCGACGAGCGCAGCGCGCTCGGCGATGGCAAAGAGGTCGCGCGCGCCGATCTCGCCCAGCGTCGGGTGCCGCCAGCGGGCGAGCACCTCTGCCCCGGCGACCGCGCCAGTGGAGCTGGCGAACTGGGGCTGGAACAGAACCTCGATCTCGCGCCGGTCGAGCGCGGAAAGGAGATCGGCTTCGAGCGCTCCGGGGCGCACGCCCGGCATGACCGAGCTGCCCTGCGCCCTTGCACCCCGCCCTTGCGGCTCGGACCCTTCGGGCCTGGTTCCCCGCAGCGAATGTGCCCTATCCAACAGTTTCGCACTCCCTCGCGGCTACCCCCCCGCTTTGGCGGGGTCGAAGCAATGCGCCGCGTAGGCTGTTCTTAAGCATGGAACAGACCGGATGGGCAGGCTATTCGAAATGGCGGCCTGAATTGAAACATCGTGACGAATCTGTAATTGCGGGAACGTTGCGGAGGGTTTTGAGCCTGAGCGGACGGGGGAGTGAATGGCGACGACAGGCGAAGAGCCGCACCAGTTCAGGCGACCATGCCTGCTTTCATCAGATACCGAGCGTGCGCAGATCGCGTATGAAAACCTCTTCGGTCAGCATGACTGGGCGCCACTGGAAGAGGCGGACAGCGCGGTCGTGCTCGGCGGCGACGGGTTCATGCTTCAGACGCTCCACGACATGCTTGATTCGGGCCGCGTCATCCCCGCCTTCGGGATGAATCTCGGTACGGTCGGCTTCCTGATGAATCGCTATACGCCGCGCATGGACGTGCTCGGCCGATTGAACAGGGCCAAACACAAGGCGATCGCGCCTTTGCGGATCGAGGCCGTGACGCAGAGCGGCGAGCGTCATTCGCTGTGCGCAATCAACGAGCTTTCGATCCTGCGCGAAACGCGCCAGACCGCAAAGATCGAGGTGACGGTGGGAAGCCGCGTGCGGATCCGGGAACTGGTCTGCGATGGCGTGCTGGTGGCGACGCCGGCGGGTTCGACCGCCTACAACCTCTCGGCCAATGGGCCGATCCTTCCGCTCGATAGCGAGGTGCTCGCGCTGACCCCGATCAGTCCATTCCGGCCGCGACGCTGGCGCGGTGCGATCCTGCCAGATCGCATGAAAATCATCCTCAAGGTGCTCGAACCCGTGAAGCGACCGGTCGCCGCAGTGGCCGACCAGAAGGAATTGCGCGACATCGCCGAAGTCACGCTGGAGATCGCGCGGGACACCGAACTCGAATTGCTGTTCGATCCCGGCCAGTCGCTCGAGGAGCGGATCGTCTCCGAACAATTCGTCACCGCATGATGCGCAGCGTTCGGCCCAAGGCGGGATGCGCGGATCGCTGCGCAGAGGTGGGAATTCTCTCCTAAACCCTCTTGCAAATGGAAACGCGCGCCCATATACGCGCGGCTCGCTCCGGCAGACAGACCGGGGCTGCTCCCCGATAGCTCAGCGGTAGAGTAGGTGACTGTTAATCACTTGGTCGTTGGTTCGAATCCAACTCGGGGAGCCATTCATTCTGCCGCCCGCATCGCTCCGGCGAACGACCTCGACGGGACGGACAGACTTTCGATCAAATCGGTATAGGTTCGTGCTGGCGGAACATCGGCGGGAAGCGCCTCGATGTGTCCAGCGCAGCCTCTCGCGCAGAAAGCGGCAGGGCTGGTGTCCCCGACAGGATTCGAACCTGTGGCCTTCGGATTAGGAATCCGACGCTCTATCCGACTGAGCTACGGGGACACCGCGAGCGTCCCTTTAGCATTACCCGCTCGCCCGGCAATCCCCTCCGGCTGCCAGCGGGCGGGCAAGGTCAGTTGAGCTCTTCGGGCGGCGCCACCGGGAAGGGAAGCGGGGCAACCGGCACGCCTTCCTCGATAAGCGACTTCGCTTCCTCGAGGCTTGCCCGGCCGTGGATTGGGGCTTCGTCCCGCTCGCCGTAATGCATTGCGCGCGACTGTTCGGCGAAGCGGTCGCCCACCCAGGTGCTTTTCGCCAGAGCCCTTTGCTGCGCCTCGGCCAGAGCCCGTAGCGCCTTTTGCATTTCGGCCGGCACTTCGCGGTTCGCGACCGGCTGCGAATTGCCCGGCGATCCCGCCACGTCCGCACGCTCCAGAGTGAGGCTGCTGCCCTTCGCCGGGACCGAGGGCGCCATGGGTGCCTTGCCGATCTCGCCTGAGCCGCATTCGGGACAAACGACGAGGCCACGCTCGCGCTGGTTATCGAAATCGGTGGAGGAACCGAACCACCCTTCGAACTGGTGGCCCGCCTGACAGCGTAGGTCGAATACGATCATGATGGCTGCAATTTGGGGATCTCGCGGCGGTTGGCAAGAGATGGGACCTGTGACCGCACCTCCGCGACGCGCGACAGGTCGATGTCGCAATAACCGATGCCGGGACCTTTGCTGCCCATGTCCAGCAGCACGTCGCCCCATGGGTCGATCACAAGGCTGTGGCCAAAGGTCGTGCGTCCGTCCTCATGTTCTCCGACCTGGGCTGCAGCGATGACGAAGGCGCTCGCCTCGATCGCCCGGGCGCGCTGAAGCACATGCCAGTGCGCCTTGCCCGTCGGCACCGTGAAAGCAGCGGGAATGGCGATGCAATCGCAGCGCATCCGGCCCAATTCCTCGAACAGGGCAGGAAAGCGAATGTCGTAGCAGATAGTGAGACCGAGCCGCCCGACCGGCGTCTCCTCGGCACAGGCAAGGCGTTCGCCGGGCTCGTAGGCATTGCTTTCACGCCAGCTTTCGCCGGTAGAAAGTTCGACGTCAAAAAGGTGCAGCTTGTCGTAGGAGATGGGCGCTGCCCCGCTTGCACTGAGATACAATGCGCGATTGAGCCACTTGCCCGAGGAATGCGCGAGCGGCATCGAACCAAGTGCGATATCGATCCCCGCCTTCCTTGCGAGATCGGCAAGGCGGGCCGGAAAATCGGCATAGCCAGCGGCTCCGATCGTTTGCGCAGCGCGGCGTCTGTCGCGGTCGAGAAGGAGCGCCATCTCCGGCGTGAAGAGGAGGCGTGCGCCCTCTCCCGCAGCCTTACTGGCGGCATCTGCAATCGCCGCGAAATTGGCCTCGGGGTCAACGCCCGAACGCATCTGAAACAGCGCGATGCGCGTCACGCGCCCGCCTCTCCCGAAAGCAGCGGGTCAAGCCTGCCTGCACGCTCGAGCGCGGAAAGGTCATCGAAGCCGCCGACATGCACCGGGCCGATGAAGATTTGCGGGACCGTCCTTGCGAGCGGAGCGCGCTCCATCATTTCCTCGCGCTTCGGCCCACCCATCGTGATGTCGTATTCGTTGTAGGCTGCGCCCTTGGCGTCGAGCAATTGCTTGGCACGGACGCAGAACGGGCAAGCGAACTTCGTGTAGATGTCGATCTTGGGAGTGGTCATGCTGGCCTTTTCACTGGTGTCGGGAGGGTATGCGACGCGCGTCGATTGCGCGCCCTGCAAGCCCTCTTGAAAGCAATGTCGCCTCCCCTAACTAAGCCATGCTGCGGCCTTTCGCCAGTCTCGGGAAACCGGTCGCAGCAAGAACGATCGGGTGCTGCACGATGCAGGCCCGCCACATCAAATTGCTCAACCAAGAGGATTTGCAGATATGTCACGTCTTGATTTCACTCCCTATCGTCGAAGCACCGTGGGTTTCGATCGCCTGTTCGACCTTCTGGAACAGCAGGCCCGCCAGAGTTCGGGCGATAATTACCCCCCCTTCAACATCGCCCGGCGCGGTGAGGACGAATACCGCATCACGCTCGCCGTGGCCGGCTTCCGTCCGCAGGATCTCGACATTACCGCGCAGCAAAACCTGCTCATCGTGCAGGGAAAGAAGCGCGAGGACGAAGATGACGGATCCGAGCTGATCCATGTCGGCATCGCCAATCGCGGATTCGAGCGTCGTTTCGAACTGGCCGACTATGTCCGCGTGCGCAGCGCCGACCTTGCCGACGGTCTGCTGACCATCGATCTCGTGCGCGAAGTGCCCGATGCGATGAAGCCCAAGAAGATCGCCGTTAATGGCGCGGCGACCCTTGCGGCCGTACCCGACGCTCGAGAACGCGAAGTCGGCGGCAAGGACGCCGATGCTGCCTGATCGGCTTCGAACCCAACGGCCCCCGCGCGACCATTCTAGCGCGGGGCCGGTTTAAACCCGGACAAATGAATTGGGGGCGGATCGTAGTCGATCCGCCCCCGCGACCGTAAGCCGCCTCGGCCAGGCATTGTCCGTCCGGGTCGCAGAAGACGGACAAGCCCGGCACGAGCCTGTCGCAACGGGGTCCGTCATGACGCAATACCCCCCGATGCTAACCTGTAAGGCAAGACGACCAGTCTCACCCCCCGTTGAAGACGAACCTTTTCAAGAGCCCGCCCCTTATGAAAACCTGTAGGTCCGGGCGCGGAGTAATCCCGAAATCGGGGGGTTTGCAAGTTTATTTTCGCGCGCTTGTACAAACGCGACAGATCATGAGGCTGACATGCCCCACTACGGCACAATTTGCATCGTGTCGGTTGCGGAGGAGGCAACAGCCTCGCCCGCTACAGTGCGAACGGAGAAATGAGCCTTTACAGGATGGCCTGCGCGGTTAGCCTAGGGGGCTGAGATCACACGAGCCGAGACTGTTCGAGCGCAGCAGCGATGAAGCCGGCGAACAGCGGGTGGGGATCGAAGGGCTTCGATTTCAACTCAGGGTGGAACTGTACGCCCACGAACCACGGATGACCGGGCCGCTCGACGATTTCCGGCAGAAGCCCGTCGGGCGACATTCCCGCAAAGACCAGGCCCTGCTTTTCCAGCGGTTCGATATAGGCGCTGTTGACCTCGTAGCGATGCCTGTGGCGTTCCGAAATGCTGGTCGCGCCGCCATACATGGACGCAGTGTGGCTGTTCGCGGACAGCTTCGCCTCATAGGCGCCGAGGCGCATCGTGCCGCCGAGATCGCCGCCTTCCTCGCGTTGCTGGAGGCCCTCCTCGCTCATCCATTCAGTAATGATGCCGACAACCGGTTCCCTGGTCTCGCCGAATTCGGTCGAGGACGCCTCTGCGAAACCCGCCGCGCGCGCGCTTTCGATGCAGGCCATCTGCATACCGAGACAGATGCCGAAAAAGGGCACCCTACGTTCGCGCGCGAACCGGACGGACGCAATCTTGCCCTCGCTGCCGCGCTCGCCGAAACCGCCGGGCACGAGAATGCCGTGCATCGGTTCCAGCTCGCTCACGATCTCGCCTTCATCCTCGCCCTCGAAAATTTCGGCGTCGATCCACTTGATATTGACCTTGACCCGGTTGGCGAGCCCGCCGTGCACCAGCGCCTCGTTGAGGCTCTTATAGGCATCGGGCAGACCGACATATTTGCCGACCACGCCGATCGTCACCTCCCCTTCGGGATTGAAATAGCGGTCGGTGACGTCGTTCCACGCGGAAAGATCGGGCGGCGGTGCATCGGTGATGCCGAAACCGCGCAGAACCTCCGCATCGAGGCCCTCGGCGTGATATTGCAGCGGGACCGAATAGATCGAAGGCGCATCGAGCGCCGGAATCACCGCCTCGCGCCGCACGTTGCAGAAATTGGCAATTTTCTGGCGCTCTGCATCGGGAATCGGATGCTCGGCCCGGCACAGCAGCACATCGGGTTTTATCCCCAGCGAAGCGAGTTCCCGCACCGAATGCTGGGTCGGCTTGGTCTTCAACTCGCCCGCCGCCGCTATGTAGGGGACGAGCGTGACGTGGACCGAAAGGGTCTGGAGCGGTTCGAGTTCGTTTCGCAGCTGCCTGATCGCTTCCATGAAGGGCAGCGATTCGATGTCGCCCACCGTCCCGCCGATCTCGCACAGGATGAAGTCGTGCCCGTCCTGATCGGCCAGCGCGAACTGCTTGATCGCATCGGTCACGTGCGGGATCACCTGCACGGTGGCACCCAGATAATCGCCGCGCCGTTCACGCGCGATGATGTCGCGGTAGACGCGCCCGCTCGTGATGTTGTCGCTCTGGCGCGCTGAGACCCCTGTGAAGCGTTCGTAATGACCGAGATCGAGATCGGTCTCGGCCCCGTCGTCTGTGACGTAAACCTCGCCGTGCTGATACGGGCTCATCGTGCCCGGATCGACGTTCAGGTAGGGGTCGAACTTGCGGATGCGGACCTTGTAGCCGCGCGCCTGCAGGAGCGAGGCGAGACTTGCCGCCATGAGACCCTTGCCAAGCGATGAGACCACGCCGCCGGTGATGAAAATGAACCGCGCCATGGGATTGTGGCCTTAGTCGTCAGGTGTGATTCGGGGCAAGCGAATTGGCCGAGGCGTGCAGGACCATCCACAGGTTGAAGGTAAGCAGCGAAAAGCCGCTTGCATGCGGCAGCTGCAACAGCCGCCCGCCCAGCTTATCCGGCGAAATGACTATTCGGCGAGCGGCGCATCATCCTCGAGCGGCGCAGCGCCGCTTTCCGCATCGGGCGCCGCAAGTGGTGCCTCGTCCGCTGCGGCCGGCGCATTCTCGCGCTCTCCCAGCAAGTCGTCCGCGCGGCTCGTGGGACCGCCGCGTTCCAGGGTCGAGCTCACGTCGCTCACGCTCTGCGTTTCCACGGCAACCGCTGCAAGCGTGATCGAAAGCGCGACAAAGGCGACCGCCAGCCACTTGGTCGCCCGGGTCAGGAAATCGGCTGCACCGCGGGCACCCAGCGCGCCGCCAGGGCTCCCGCCGATGCCCAGACCGCCGCCCTCGCTGCGCTGCATGAGCACGACGCCGACTAGCGCGGCAGCAACGATGGCCTGGACGACGGTAAGGAATAGAAAAAGCGACATGTTGGGTTCTCAATTCGAATGTCAGATGGGCGTTGCGGCGTGCGCCCTGCGCCGGATCTCGCCAGCGCATTTAGGGATCGGGGGACGCTCCGGCAAGCGCGGATGCAACTGGCAGGCACGGCGACTCAGGCTTCGTCGGCCTCGGCGGCTGCAAGCGCGATGCCCATCAAGCTGTCCGCCGTAAGGCTCGCGCCGCCAACCAGCGCTCCGCCGACTTCGGCAGTGGACAGGATTTGCGAAGCGTTTTCCGGCTTCACCGAACCGCCGTAAAGAATTCGTATCTCCGGTCCTTCCTCCTCGCCGAACAGCTCGATCAGAAGAGCCCGGATTTCGCCATGCATTTCGGCAATATCCTCGACGGTCGCGGTGTTGCCGGTCCCGATAGCCCAGATCGGCTCATAGGCGATGGTGACGCGTTCCGATGCGTTCGCGGATCCGTTCGTAAGCACGGCGTGGTCGGCTGGCAGCGAAGCCTTGAGCTGCTCCTTTACGAAGGCAACCGCATCGCCGGCCGCGCGCGTTTCTTCGCTTTCGCCGCAGCAAAGGATGATGCGCAGGCCCGCGGAAAGCGCGGCCTCGGCCTTGGCGCGCACGATTTCATCGCTTTCGGCGTGATTCTGGCGACGCTCAGAATGGCCCAGGATCACGAACTTTGCTCCTGCATCGGCGACCATCGCGGCGGAAATGTCGCCCGTATGGGCGCCGCCGTCCTCGTGATGGCAATCCTGCGCGCCGACGCCGATCTGTTCGGCCTCGCGGTGGACCGGATGGATCAGCGTGTAGGGAGGCGCCAGCGCCACCTCGACTTTCATGTGGCGCTGAGCGGCACGGTCGATTGCGCGCGCTTCGGAAAGCATTGCGCGCGTACCGTGCATCTTCCAGTTTCCAACGATGTAGGGCCGCTGGGGCATGCGTTCATCCTGCGAATTTGAGATCGAATTATGATTGAAGTCTTCCCAGGCGGTTTAGGCGCGCGGGGCGAAGCCGGCTAGCCGACAATGGACCCTTAGTCAAAACCGGCGCTCACCTGTTGCCGCGAGGTCGCATGCCGGATAAAGGCCCAAACCGAACAGGCGCTCCGCCGATGAGCCGGCGCGCCGCTTCCAGCGGGACCGCCAGACACATGATTTCCTCGATCCGCCGTTTCTTCCAGTCCAAATTCGGTCTGCCGATCTTCATCGGCTTTCTCGTCATCGTCGCGCTCGCCTTCGCAGCGGCCGATATCACCGGTTCGACCTTCGGCGGGGTCGCGGGCGGCGACCGGATCGCGGTCGTTGGCGACGAACGTGTCCCGGCAAGCGAACTGGAAAGCACGGCACAATCCGCGCTCTCGCAGGTCCGTCAGCAGGACCCGACGATCGGAATGCCGGAATTCGTCGAACAGGGCCTGCTCGACGAGGTGCTGCGCCAGCTGTTCGACCAGTATGCAGTCGGCAATTACGCCGAGGACCTTGGCCTCAGGGCAGGTCGCAACCTCGTCAACAGCGAGATCCTGCAGATTCCCGCATTCCGCAACGTCGCCGGCGAATTCGATGAGCAGGTCTACCAGCAGGCGCTGCGCGCTCAGGGCTTGAGCGACGAGATGCTGCGCGGGGATCTCAAGGACGGCCTGCTCCAGCAGATGCTGTTCAGGCCTTCCCTTGCCGCCCCCCAGCTGTCGGAACGCGCGGCGCGCCAATATGCCTCGCTCGTGCTCGAACGCCGCCGGGGCGCGATCGCGCTCATTCCAAGCGCCCTCTACGCGCCCGAAGGCGAACCGGAGGCGGGCGAGCTTGCAGCATATTACGAGGACAATCGCAGCCAGTTCCGGCGTCCCGAGCGGCGGGTCATCCGCTTCGCAACCTTCGGAGCGGATACGGTCCTCGCCGACCTCGAGCCTACCGAGGAAGAGATAGCGGCTCGTTATGAAAGCAACCGCGAGGCCTTCAGTGCGCGCGAACGCCGGGCCATCACCTCATTCGTGGTGCCGACCGAGGAAGCGGCCCGATCGCTTGTCGAGCGCATTCGTGGCGGGCTCTCGCTCGAGGCGGCGGCCCGGCAGGCGGGATTCCAGGTCTCATCTAGCGATCTGCGCGACCGCGAAGCGATGGCGAACGCGACCAGCTTCGCCTTCGCGGAAGCGGCCTTCGCGGCCGAAGAAGGCGGAATGGTCGAGCCTGCGCGCGGCACGCTGGGCTGGTATGTCGCGCGGATCGACGAGGTCGAGCAGATCCCCGCCCGCACCCTCTCCGAGGCAAGCGAGGAGATAACGCAGCAGATCCTGCAGGAGAAACGTGCGGCCGCGCTCGTCGACCTGTCTGCCAGGATCGAGGACGAGCTTTATGACGGCACTTCGCTTGCGGAGGTGGCCGAAGCTTTCGAACTCGAAGTGACCACCACCGCGCCTCTGCTTGCTAACGGCACTGTGTTCGGCGAGCCCGGCGCGGATGTCCCGCGCGAGGTCGGTCCCGTGCTCGAGACCGCTTTCGAAATGGAGGAAAGCGAACCGCAGCTCGCCGCGCTCGGCTCGGCCGACCGCTTCATCATCTACGACGTGAGCGAGGTTATTCCCTCGGCCGCCCCGCCCCTTGCCGAGATCCGCGATGAGGTCACGGCCGCCTGGCGCCGCGCCGAGGGCAACGCCAAGGCCCGCGAGGTGGCTCGCCGCGTGCTCGAGAAGACCCGCGAGGGAACCGATTTCGCCGACGCGCTGCGAGCCGAGGAGGAGCCGCGCTTCCAGGTCCAGCCCGTCGAGCTTTCGCGGCGCGAATTGCTGGCCCAGCGCGGGCGCGGAATCGCACCGCCACTGGTGCTGCTGTTTTCGATGGCGCAGGGTTCCACCAAGCTGCTCGAAGCGCCGCAGGACATCGGCTGGTACCTCGTCGACCTCGAAGAAGTGGAAACCGGCGACATTGCCTCAGACGATCCCGTCATTGCCCAGACCCGCCAGCAATTCGCGCCCACGCTGGCCGAAGAATACCGTCGCCAATTGACCCGGGCGATCCGCGATGAAGTCGGGGTCGAGCGCAACGAAGATGCGATTGAAGCCGTCCGCAGGCGTCTTGCGGGCGAAAGCTGAACGAAATCGAGGGGTCGCGCGTGACTGGGACGGAAGAAGGCTCTGCCCGCGTCGATGCCGGCTTGCCTGATGGTGCAGAAGAGGCAGCGCATGCGCTTAGATCGGGCGCCCCGGCACTGGTCTGGCGAAAGGTGGTTGCCGATTGCGACACGCCGGTAGGTGCCGCGCGCCGCCTGATCGAGGAAGGGCGAGGCGATTTCCTGCTCGAATCGGTCGAGGGCGGCGAAATCCGTGGGCGCTACAGCCTGCTTGGCCTCGATCCCGACCTCGTCTTTCGCAGCCATGCAGGTACAGCCGAGATCAATCGGCACTGGCGGCGCGACCGCAATGCCTTCGAGGCAATCCCGGGCAATCCGCTGGATCGGTTGCGCTCTCTGGCACAGGACTGCCGGATCGACGTGCCCGAGGCGCTGCCGCCCGCGCTTGCATGTCTCGTCGGCTATTTCGGCTACGAGACCATCGGGCTGGTCGAAAAACTTCCGCGCGCGGCGGAAAGTGAACTTGCCCTTCCCGACATGCTGTTCGTACGCCCGACGCTGATCTGCGTGTTCGACGGTCTCACCGACACTCTTTTCTGCGTCGCCCCGATCTGGGAGGCGGAGGCGCCGGATTTCGCCGTTGCGCAGGCGGGCGAACGGATCGACGCGGCGCTCGCAGCGCTGGTCCGCCCTCGTCCCGCAGAATCGCGCGCGGCCCTTGGTACGGCGATGCCTGAACCGGTGTCGATGATGGCGGGGGATGACTACAAGGCGATGGTCGCGCGGGCCAAGGATTACATCCTCGCAGGAGACATCTTCCAGGTCGTGCTGGCGCAGCGGTTCACCTGTCCGTTCGCGCTGCCCCCGCTCGCGCTTTACCGCGCCCTGCGGCGGGTCAATCCTTCGCCATTCCTCTATTTCCTCGACCTGCCCGGCTTCGCCATTGTCGGCTCCAGCCCGGAAATCCTGGTTCGTGTGCGTGCCGACGCCAGCGGAAAGCGTGAGGTTACTATCCGCCCGATCGCCGGCACGCGGCCCCGGGGCGATACGCGCGCGAAGGATCTCGCGAACGAGGCGGAATTGCTCGCCGATCCGAAGGAATGCGCCGAACACCTCATGCTGCTCGACCTCGGCCGCAACGATGTCGGCCGGGTGGCGGCGCGCGGAAGCGTCACTGTAACGGACAGCTTCACGATCGAACGCTACAGCCATGTGATGCATATTGTCAGCAATGTCGTGGGCGAACTCGCCGAAGGGCGCGATGCGCTTGACGCGCTATTCGCAGGCTTTCCCGCAGGCACGGTCTCGGGCGCACCCAAGATTCGAGCCTGCGAGATCATCGCCCAACTCGAGCCCGAGACGCGCGGGGCCTATGCCGGAGGCGTCGGCTACTTCGCCCCGGACGGCTCGGTCGATTCGTGCATCGTTCTGCGTACCGCCGTGGTGAAGGACGGGACCATGCACGTACAGGCGGGGGCGGGCATCGTCGCGGATTCGGACCCCGATGCCGAACTTGCCGAATGCCGCGCAAAAGCGGGTGCGCTGTTCGCCGCCGCGCGCGAAGCGGTGCGCGTTGCATCCGAGCCGGGATACGGCCAGTGACGCGTTTGTCTGCCCTTCTTGCAGGCCTGTTGGCCCTCGCCGCCTGCGAACAGCAGCCCGCGGGCGAGCCCGTGGTCCGTAGCGAACTGGACGGACCGGGCAGTCCGCAAGGGCGGGAAATCGTCGAGGCCGAAATACCGCAGGAGCCGGCCCGCGCTTCGGCCTGCACAGCCGTTACCTACGAGGACATGCCGCTCACCCATTGCATCGCTGATCCGAAACGCCACTCGATACGCACCGTGCTCGCGGCCGAAGGCGGCCAGCCTTACGGCTCGCTCGCCTCTTTCGCCGGGTCAGCGCAGGCCGAAACCATCGCCTTTGCCGTCACGGGCGGCGCATTCGGCGACGATCTGCGCGCGATCGGTTATTACGTCGAAGCCGGTGAGCGCGCTTCGGAACTGGCGCGCGGCGAAGGCGACGGCAATTTCTACATGAAGCCCAACGGCGTCTTCTTCGGCAGCGACGGCAGGTGGCGCGTGCTTGCAACTGACGCCTTTTTCGCGACCGTCCGAGACCGCCCGCAATTCGGCACACAATCGGGACCAATGCTCGTCATCGACGGCAAACTCCATCCCGATTTCGAGGATGACGGTCCCTCCCGTGCCGTTCGCAACGGCGTCGGCATCGATCGCGAAGGGCGCGCCCATTTCGTAATCGCGGATGCACCGGTAAGCTTCGGGCGGATCGCACGCTTTTACCGGGATGAACTGAAGACTGAGCAGGCACTGCTTCTACTTTCGAACAATTCCGCGCTGTGGGACCCTGCGACCGGACGACTGGACAGCGGCCGCGCGGGACCGATCATCGTGGTGGAGACGAAACCATGACGCTGACCTACGAACGTACGCTCTATCCGGAAATCGAGCCCTACGAGACCGGTATGCTCGATGTCGGAGAGGGCCATTCGCTCTACTATGAACGTGTCGGCACACCTGGGGCCAAGCCGGCGGTTTTCCTCCATGGAGGACCGGGCGGGGGAATGAGCCCATCGCACCACCGCCAATGGGATCCGGCGCTCTACGACGTGCTCCTGTTCGACCAGCGCGGCTGCGGCAGGTCGATGCCCTTTGCCGAAATCGAGAACAACGACACCCAGCGCATCGTCGCGGATATCGAACGCCTGCGCGAAATGTGCGGGCACGACAGCTGGCAGGTGTTCGGCGGCAGCTGGGGCGCAACGCTCGCCCTCGCCTATGCGCAGGCCCATCCGAACCGGGTCAGCGAGATCGTGCTGCGCGGCGTGTTCCTCGCCCGCCAGAAGGAAAAGAACTGGCTTTACCGCTACGGTGCGAGCGAGATCATGGCCGAGCAATGGGAACAGTTTACCGGTCTCATCCCGGAGGATGAGCGCGGCGACCTCGTGAAGGCCTATCATGATCGGCTGACGAGCGATGACGAGGAAACCCGCCTTGCCGCCGCACGTGAGTGGTCGCTTTGGGAAGGGACGGTCGCAACGCTGCTTCCCAACGAGGCGCTGCTAGAGGAATTCGCCGACCCATCGAAGGCGGTGCCCTTTGCCCGTATCTGCGCGCGATTCTTCCTCAACGACTTCTATCTGGAGGAAGGTCAGCTGCTGGCGAACATGGACCGCGTCCGCGACATCCCCGGCATCATCGTCCAGGGCCGCCACGACATCTGCACTCCGCCGACCAGCGCGTGGGAGGTCAAGAAGGCATGGCCGGGCGCCGATCTGTGGATCGTCCACGATGCCGGCCATTCCTCGGGCGAGCCGGGTATCATCGACGGACTCGTGCGTGCGACAGACAAGCTGGCAGGAAAGCAGCCATGACCACGCCCGACATCCTAGTCATCGACAATTACGACAGCTTCACCTTCAATCTAGTCCATTACCTGATGGAACTAGGCGCCGACGTGCGCGTGGAACGCAATGATGCGATCTCGGCGAGCGAGGCGCTGGCTACAGGTGCAAAGGGGTTCCTGATCTCGCCCGGGCCCTGCACCCCCGACGACGCAGGGGTAAGTCTCGATCTCGTCGCCGCCTGCGCGGACGCGAACGTACCCTTGCTCGGCGTCTGTCTCGGCCATCAGGCGATCGGACAGCATTTCGGCGGACGAGTCGTGCGCGGCGGGTTGATGCACGGCAAGACCAGTCCGGTAACTCATGACGCCAGCGGCGTGTTCGCTGGCCTCCCCTCCCCCTTCATAGCGACGCGCTATCACAGCCTGGAGGTTGTGGATGCGCCGGCCGTCCTCATCGCCAACGCCCATGCAGAAACGCCGGGCGGCGACCATGCATCGGTCATGGGCTTTCGCCATTCCGAATTGCCGATCCACGGGGTCCAGTTCCATCCCGAAAGCATCGCGACCGAGCACGGCCATGCCCTGCTTGCCAATTTCGCGAGGATCTGCCGAATCGAGGCGACCTTGCCGGAGCGGATCGCCTCATGAGCCTGCTGCCCGACATTTCCAGACCTCTTTCGGAGAACGAGGCCGAAACCGCTTTCGGTATCCTGCTGGACGGCAAGCCATCGGAAGACGAAATCGAGAGCTTCCTCATCGGACTCACCGAACGCGGCGAGACCTCGAACGAGATCGCCGGTGCCGCCCGGGCGCTGCGTGCGCGTCTGATCCCGATCGATGCGCCCGATGACGCGATCGACGTCTGCGGCACGGGCGGCGACGGGCACCACACGCTCAATGTATCGACCGCTGTCAGCCTGGTGGTCGCAGCCTGCGGCGTGCCGGTGGCCAAGCACGGCAACCGTGCGGCTTCATCCAAGGCGGGCGCGGCAGATACGCTCGAAGCTCTTGGCCTCGACATGGATGCAGCCGGACGCACGGCCGAAAAAACGCTGGCCGAACTCGGCATCTGCTTCCTCTTCGCTAAGAACCACCATCCCGCAATGGGGCGCATTCAGCCCATCCGCAGAAAGATCGGGCGGCGAACGATCTTCAACCTGATGGGTCCGTTGTCGAATCCCGCGCGGGTCTCTAGCCAGCTGATCGGCATCGCCCGTCCGGCCTATGTTCCGATCTATGCGGGCGCGATGGCCAAGCTCGGCACGGGCCGTTCTCTGATCGTATCGGGTGATGAAGGTCTCGACGAGCTGTCCCTTGCCGGCGGAAACGAGGTCGCGGTCGTGACCGGGCACAATTTCGAGATGCAGCGTGCCGCGCCCGAGGATGCAGGCCTCCCCCGCGCGCCGATCGAGGCGATCCGCGGCGACGATGCCATGCACAACGCGGCAGCCTTGAAGGCGCTCCTCATGGGCGCGCCCGGCCCATACCGCGACGCCGTGCTGTTCAACGCAGCCGGAGCCCTGCGCGTCGCAAAGCGCGGTCAGGATTGGCACGAGCGGGTCGCAATCGCTGCCGAAGCGCTTGATTCGGGCGCGGCGCATGGACTGCTCGAACGCTGGATCGCCATGGCAGTGTGAAGTTTCCTCGGGCCTGAGGAACGCGATCGACACACGATTTTCCAAGCGCCTCTCGACTTCGCGAGGCGCCAACGGCAAAGGCTTCCTGCATGAACAAGCTTGAGGAAATCTGCGCGGCCAAGCGCGAGATCGTTGCCGCTCGCAAGAATGCGATCGCGCTTTCCGAACTCGAAACGGCCGCCTCGCGCGCCGCGCCGCCGCGCGGTTTCGAGACGGCCCTGCGAGAAGCGAGCGCCACGGGCTTCGGGCTCATCGCCGAGATTAAGCGCGCCAGCCCGTCCAAGGGCCTCATACGCGAGAATTTCAGGCCGGGCGACCATGCCCGCGACTACGAAGCGGGCGGCGCAGCCTGTCTCTCGGTCCTTACCGACGCGCCCTATTTCCAGGGCCATGAGGATTATCTCGTCGCTGCCCGGAGCGCCTCCGCGCTGCCGGTTCTGCGCAAGGATTTCATGGTCGATCCGTGGCAATGCATCGAGGCGCGCGCGATCGGGGCGGATGCAGTGCTGGTGATAGTCGCCGCGCTCGAGGACGGGCAGATGTCGCAAATCGAAGCCGCAGCTCTGGATCTCGGCATGGATGTGCTTGTCGAAGTGCACGACGAGCGCGAGTTGGAACGCGCGGCGAAGCATCTGAAATCGCGTCTCATCGGCGTCAACAATCGCGACCTGCGCAGTTTCGAGACCTCGCTCGCGGTGACCGAACGCCTCGCCCCGCTCGCGCCGCAGGATGCTCTGATCGTCGGCGAGAGCGGGATTGCCACCGCAGCTGATTGCGAACGGCTTGCCAGATCCGGTGTGCGCTGCTTTCTCGTGGGTGAAAGCCTGATGCGCGCGAGCGATATCGCCGCTGCCACGCGCGAACTGCTCAGGGCCTGACACTTCCCCAAAAGCGACACTGTTCCGGCTCGCCGCTTCGTGGCATTTTTCCATCCCTATCGCCTGATGCGATCGGGAGCGCTTGCTGCAAGCCGACGAGGGGAGCCGAAGATATGAGCGAAAACTCAAGCCGTCTCACGCATCTGGGAGATGACGGCGCAGCGCGGATGGTCGATGTGGGGGGCAAGCAATCAAGCAATCGGGTCGCGGTGGCATCGGGCCGCATCGCGATGTCTGCACAAGCTCTTGCAGCGATACGCGGGGGCGAGGCGCCCAAGGGCGATGTCCTCGCGGCCGCGCGCATCGCAGGCATCATGGCAGCCAAGCGCACGGGCGAATTGATCCCGCTTTGCCACCCCCTTGCCCTCGATGCGATGACGGTCGAGTTCGACTTCGAGGAAAACGCGATACGCGCTACCGGTACCGCTTCGCTGACCGGCAGGACCGGGGTCGAGATGGAAGCGATGGTCGCGGTCTCGGTCGCTTTGCTGACGGTCTACGACATGGCGAAATCGATCGACAAGGCGATGGTCATTGGCGAGGTCCGCCTGCTCGAGAAGCAGGGCGGCAAGAGCGGCCACTGGCGCGCGCCCGGGAGCGATTCGTGAACGGCCCGCTTGCCCTGAAGGAAGCGCAGGAACGATTGCTTGCACTCGCTCCACCCGTTCGTATCGAGGAGGTGTCTGTCGACCAAGCGCACGGGCGAGTGCTCGCCGTCGACCTCCGGGCCGCCCGCACGCAGCCTCCGGCCGACCTTTCCGCGATGGATGGATATGCGCTGAGCGCCGACGCCGACGCCCACAGCGACAGCGGCAGCGGACCGTGGCGAATTGTCGGCGAGAGCCGCGCCGGGGTGCCGTTCGGCGGCGCGCTCGGCCCCGGAGAAGCGGTCCGCATCTCCACCGGTGCCCACATGCCCGAGGGTGCCGACCGGGTTCTGCTGCAAGAGGATGCGAGCGTTGACGAGACAACCTTGCGGGCCGGGGAAATTCCGCCGCCGGGACGCCATGTGAGGAAACGCGGCTTCGATTTTGAGGAAGGCGCGCAGGTGCTCTCGGCAGGCTCCATGCTAGGCCCGGCGCAGATCGCGCTCGCGATCGCCGCCGGCCATGCGAGTTGCATGGTCGCCGCCGTGCCGCGCATCGCGGTGCTCGACAGCGGAGACGAATTGGCGCGAGATCCAACGCGATGCGGGCCGGGCCAGATACCTGCCTCGAACGGCCCGATGCTCGCCGCACAGCTCGCTCCCCTCGGCGTGCGCGCGGCCCGGATCGGTCCCGTCGCCGATGATATGGAAGCGCTCGCCCGGGCGCTGTCGCAGTCCGAGCAAGCCGATATCCTCGTTACCAGCGGCGGCGCCTCGGTCGGCGATCACGACCTACTTCAGGACGCTCTGAAACGCTGGGGGGCTGACATCGCATTCTGGAAGGTGGCGATCAAGCCGGGCAAGCCGCTGCTAGTCGCAACCCGTGACCGCCCGGATGCACCGCCTCAAGTGATCGTCGGGCTTCCCGGCAATCCCGTTTCGAGCTTCGTCACAGCGTTCCTGTTCGTCCTACCGCTCGTTCGCGCTGCGATGGGCGCTGCCGAGCCGCTGCCGCATTCCCTTTCGGTCCGCACGAGAGAAGACCTTCCGCCCGGCGGCAAACGCCGCGAATTTCTGCGCGCCGTGATGGAAGGGCGGCAGGTCCGCCGCTGCGCTACTCAGGATTCAAGCGCACTCATGGCTCTCGCCGGAGCGGATTGCCTGATCGACCGCCCCGCCGGGGCCGATCCGGTCGAGGCCGGAGAGGAAGTGTCGGTCTGGTCACTGCGAACCGGCTGAAAAGTCCAACTCTTGCGCGGTCAAGCGCCTTGACTTGCATTGCCGAGTTTCCTATTCGTTCCGCATTCGTTCACCTTTTCGGTGGCGAAGCACGCGCAACGCACCAGTCAATCGGTGCCTCTTGCAGTTGCGTCTTTTCAGCATCCGCACCCATTGCGGATGCACCCGTGGGAGAATCCGCATGCTGACCGCAAAGCAGCACGAACTGATCCGCTTTATCCAGCAGAGGCTGGAAGAAACCGGCGTTTCGCCCAGTTTCGAGGAGATGAAGGAAGCGCTGGACCTCAAGAGCAAGTCGGGGGTACACCGCCTGATCTCAGCGCTTGAGGAACGCGGCTTCATCCGCCGGTTGCCCAACCGTGCGCGCGCACTTGAAGTGATCCGACAGCCCGAAGATGCCGTGCCCGCCTCGCGCGGCGCAGCCGAGCTCGATGCGGCGAACGATGCGGTGGCCTCGGTTTCGCGCACGCTGCGCGACGCTCCGGAACCTGCCAATGACGTGATCGAGATCCCGCTCCATGGCCGGATCGCCGCGGGCGCCCCGATCGAGGCACTCGAGGGGCAGAACTCGCTCCCCGTACCCGCGGCCCTGCTCGGTCCGGGTGAACACTACGCGCTTGAAGTATCCGGCGATTCGATGATCGAGGCAGGCATTTTCGACGGTGATTTCGCGCTCGTAAAGCGAACCGACACGGCACGTGACGGGGAGATCGTGGTGGCGCTGGTGCGCGGCGAGGAAGCGACGTTGAAATACCTCCACAAGGATGGCGGGGCAGTCCGGCTCGATCCGGCCAATGCTGCATATGCACCGCAAGTCTACCGGCCCGAGGAAGTGCAGGTCCAGGGCAGGCTTGCCGGGTTGCTGCGACGCTATCACTAGGACCGGGAACTCCTGACACGGTGACATGGCGGTTTGCTGTTGCCCGCCAGAGGTCCCGCTGCTTCGTGAATGGCCGTGTTGGCAGGTGGCCAATCGGTCCCTGTTTCATGCAGCGTCCGCGTGCCGATTGTCGAAATCGGCACGCGGCTCTTCTTTGAAGCCTGCTTCGGGTGCCGGGAGCAAGGCGGTCAATCGCGCTCGCCGCGCCACCATCCGTGTTGGCCCTGCCCTTCGGCGACGCTCGTCATGCGGCCCTCATCAAGGTCGAGCGCAAGGCCGCCGCTGCGCAAAAGCAGCTTGCGGTCCGCCTTGAGCCAGGCGGGACGGCAGGAGCGTGGCAAAAACCTATCGGCCACAACGACATCGGCCTGTGCGCAGGCCGCGGCGAGCCTGCGTTCCTCGATCGGGTCGCGATTGCGGGCCATCATGAGAGTCCAGGTCCGCCCGCCGCGCTCGATCCCGATCACGCAGAACGACCGGGAACATCGCGCGCCGGGCCACTCGGCAAGGGGGATTGGTTCGGCGGTGACGCTGGCGAGTTCAAGCAGGTTGTCGCGGCTGTAGGACGAGCGGGTATCCCGTAGGGAAAGCAGTCGGCGTTCCCCTTCCGGCCGTTACCATGGTGATGCCGACATGACGGCCTTCGCGGCCGATCAGGACGTCCGGTATGGGGGTCGCGATCAGCATGACAGTGGCGAGCGCAGCAGGCGCGAGGCCCAGCAGCCGCGCCCGCCCGGTCCACAATGCGAGCCACAAGCCGCCTGCGGTGAAAAGTGCGATCGTCAGCCCGTCCATCTGCGGCATCAGCTTGACAGCGCCGGGCTGGCTTGCGGTGAAATGGGCAATGGCGAGGAGAAGGTCGAGCGATGCCTCCACCAGGTACCAGACTGGCGCTCCGAGACCGGCGAGATCGAGCAGGAGCGCCAGCGCGATCAGAGGCATCGATACGAATGTAACGAGCGGGATGGCGATCACATTGGCGATTGCGCCGTACAATCCTGCCCTGTGGAAATGATAGAGGACGATCGGCATCAGTGCGATCTCGATCACCAGGCCGGTGATGAACAGCATCGCGACGCGCCTTCCGGTTTGCTGCCACCATGGCTCCTCGCGCGGGGCGAGGAAGGCCCTTATCGGCTGCGAAGTGTGCAAGGCGACGATTGCGAGCACGGCGCAGAAGCTCATCTGGGAACTCGGTCCGATTACGCTCTCAGGCCACAGCAGCATGACGACGAGAGCGGCCGCGGCGACCATTCGCAGCGAAAGCGCATCGCGGCCCATTGCCAGCGCGATCAGCACCAACAAAGCGGCGACACAGCTTCGCACGGTGGGAACCTGGGCCCCCGTCAGCAAGGTGTAGGCGACGCCGGCCAGCGCGCCTGCACCTGCTGCAAGGACCGGCAGGCGGGCGCGCAGGGCTATCGCCGGAAACAGCGCGAGCAGCTTCAGCGCGGCGAGATAGGCGGCTGCGATCACCGCGCTGACATGCAACCCGCTGATGGACAGGAGGTGCGTGAGGCCGGCATCGCGCATGGCTTCGTCGTCGGTCTTTGCGATCGCCCCGCGATCGCCGCTGGCGAATGCAGCGGCAATGGTGCCTGCCGATCCATCCACCCGCGCCCGCACATGCCGGGAAAGCCCACGCTGCACGGGGGCGATGCCCAGATCGCGCGCGGCAGGCTCTACGATCTCGAGATCCCCGATCAGGCTTCCGGTCGCAGCGAGGCCCCGAAACCAGGCGGTGCGGGCGAAATCGTAGGCCCCGGGCAGCTTCGGGCTGGCCGGGGGCATGAGCCGAACCCGCATTCGCACCACCGCCCCTTCCGCGGCGGCCCCCTCGCCCGCTTCGGCCTCCGCTTCTGCGAGCGCATCGAGCGGGACATTGACGCGGATCTTGCGGCTCTCGCCTGTGGCGGCATCGCGGACCGCCAGGGTCAGGCGGACCCGCTCGTCGGAGGGCTGGTCCTCGCGATCGAGGACATAACCCTGCACGCGCTCGATCAGCGGGCGTTCGATCGGCTCGGCCCCGATGATTTCCTAGCGGGCCCAGATCACGGTCATGCCTGCGGCAAAGACGATGCCGAGCGCGATGATGGCGCGGCGCAGATGACCTCTCTCGTCGGCAATTGCCGATCCGCTCGGCCAGATCGCCAGCGCCGCAAGGGCGAAGAGCAGGCTTGAACCGATGGCGGCGATCCATTGCCAGGGCCCAGGCAACGCGAACCAGGTGAGAATGCCGCAGGCAAAGGCCACCGCAAGCCACGGCGCACGGTCGAAACCGGCCTCCGCCAGGAACCTTTCGGCGTGCGAAAGGGCTATTCCGAACCATCCTGCGTTGCCACCGGTGCTGGACAAGCCGGGATGCGTTTGCCAAGGGCGCGCGGGAGAGTTTCCGGCGGCAGCCACGGCAGCATCGCTGCCATCGGCACCGTCCCCCATCGGTATGATCGGCGTGTTGCCCATCGGCCACCTCCCCCCAGGGTCCAGGCCAGTCGGATGACGCCGTATTGAAAAGGAATTCGGACCCCATGGCAAGCGAAAGCATCGCGCCCGTCATTACCCGCTTCGCCCCGTCGCCGACCGGCTTCCTCCATATCGGCGGTGCCCGTACCGCGCTGTTCAACTGGCTTTATGCGCGCCATCATGGTGGCAAGGCCCTGCTCAGGATCGAGGACACCGACAAGAAGCGCTCGACGCAGGAGGCGATCGACAAGATCCTGGAGGGTCTCGAATGGCTGGGCCTCGACTATGATGAGGAGCCCGTATTCCAGTCCGAGCGGGCCGAGCGTCATGCCGAGGTGGCACTCAAGCTGCTTGAGGCCGGCCATGCCTACAAGTGCTTCGCCACGCCCGAGGAACTTGAGGAAATGCGCGCCGAACAGCGCGCGCAGAAGAAGCCGATGCGCTACGACGGCCGCTGGCGCGACCGCGACCCTTCGGAGGCCCCGCAGGGTGCGCCCTACACGATCCGTCTCAAGACCCCGATCGCTGGTGTCATGACGATCGAGGACAAGGTCCAGGGCCGCGTCTCGGTCGCCAACGAGGAGATCGACGATTACATCATCCTGCGCGCCGACGGGACGCCGACCTACATGCTCGCCGTGGTGGTCGACGACCACGACATGGGCGTCACCCATGTCATCCGCGGCGACGACCATCTCAACAACGCCTTTCGCCAGCTGCCGATCTATCGCGCAATGCAGGAAATCGAGGGCGGCTGGGAGGATCCGGTCTATGCCCACATCCCGCTGATCCACGGGTCCGACGGAGCGAAGATGTCGAAGCGCCACGGCGCAGTCGGGGTGGCGAGTTATCGCGACGAGCTCGGCATCCTACCCGATGCGATGTTCAACTACCTGCTGCGGCTCGGCTGGGGGTACGGCGACCGCGAGGAAATCAGCCGCGCCGAAGCGATCGAGCTGTTCGACCTGTCCGGTGTCGGCAAGAGTCCTTCGCGCTTCGACCTCAAGAAGCTGGAGAATCTCAACGGGCATTACATCCGCGAGGCAGACGATGCGATGCTGGCCGATCTGGTCCTGCCGCGCCTGCCCGAAGGCGCTGACCGGGCGCTGCTCGTCGAGGCCATGCCAGTCCTTAAAGTGCGTGCGAGGAACCTGAACGAAATATCTGAAGGTGCAGGGTTTCTCTTCGCCACCCGGCCGCTTGAGATGACGGAGAAAGCGTCAAGCCTTCTGGATGACGAGGCACGTGCGCGGCTTGCACTGGTTTCCCGTGCTTTGGCGCAGGAAAATCACTGGACAAGCGAGGCTCTCGAAGCCACTACGAAGGCGCTTGCGGAGGAACTGGGATTGGGCCTCGGCAAGCTTGCGCAACCGATGCGCGCCGCACTCACCGGGACGACGACCTCGCCCGGTATTTTCGATGTTCTGGTCCTCTTGGGACGGGAAGAAGCCCTGGCACGGCTCGACGCGCAGGCGGCCTGACGGTCGCCGCAGCGCGAAGGCGCGAAGGGGCAAAGGATAGAGCAGGAGACACATCTTGGCAGACAAGCACGCGACACTCGAGCTTGGCGGCGAAACCCACGAATTTCCCGTCCTCAGCGGCAGCACCGGACCGGATGTCGTCGATATCCGCAAGCTGTACGGGTCGACCGGCCATTTCACCTTCGATCCGGGCTACAAGTCGACCGCCAGCTGCGAAAGCGCACTGACCTACATTGACGGCAATGAAGGCGTTCTGCTGCACCGCGGGTATCCGATCGGCCAGCTGGCCGAACATTCCTCCTTCATGGAGGTCGCCTATCTCCTGCTGAACGGCGAGCTTCCGAGCAGTGAGGAATTCGACGACTTCAATTACACCATCACCCGTCACACGATGCTGCACGAGCAGCTGCGCCAGTTCTACCAGGGCTTCCGCCGCGACGCGCACCCGATGGCGATCATGTGCGGCGTCGTCGGCGCGCTGTCGGCGTTCTACCATGACAGCACGGACATCTCGGACCCCGAGCACCGCAAGATCTCATCGCACCGCCTGATCGCCAAGATGCCGACGATCGCTGCGATGGCCTACAAGTACGCCGTCGGCCAGCCCTTCATGCAGCCGGACAACAACCTCAGCTATACCGGCAACTTCCTGCGCATGACCTTCGGCGTTCCGGCCGAGGAATACGAGGTCATTCCGGCGGTGGAAAAGGCGATGGACCGGATCTTCATCCTCCATGCCGACCATGAACAGAACGCCTCGACCTCGACCGTGCGTCTCGCCGGTTCGTCGGGCGCGAACCCGTTCGCCTGCATCGCCGCCGGCATCGCCTGCCTGTGGGGTCCGGCGCATGGCGGCGCGAACGAAGCCGCGCTCAACATGCTGCGCGAGATCGGTACGCCGGACAAGATCCCGCACTATATCGAGCGCGCCAAGGACAAGAACGACCCGTTCCGCCTGATGGGCTTCGGTCACCGCGTCTACAAGAATTACGACCCGCGCGCGACCGTCATGCAGAAGACCGTGCGCGAAGTGTTCGAGGCGCTGAACGTGCAAGACCCCGTGTTCGAAACCGCGCTCCGGCTCGAGGAAATCGCTCTCAGCGACGACTACTTCAAGGAAAAGAAGCTGTTCCCGAACGTGGACTTCTATTCCGGTATCATCCTGTCGGCGATCGGTTTCCCGACCACCATGTTTACCGCGCTCTTCGCCCTCGCTCGCACGGTTGGCTGGGTCGCACAGTGGAACGAGATGATTTCCGATCCCGCCCAGGTGATCGGCCGCCCGCGCCAGCTGTACACCGGCCCGACAGAGCGCGATTACGTGCCACTCGACAAGCGCTAGGCGCTTACCGGTAAGGCACGATGGGGCGGTCCTTTCTGGTGCTTGCTGTGCAGGTGCTGGGGGCCGCCCTTGCCTTTTCGGGCGCGTTCTGGGCGCTACAGGGACTTGGAATTGTCATGTGGCCGCCGGGCAGCTTCATGCTCGCACAGCGCGAATGGGCGCTCTATGGCGGCATTGCAGCAGTGATCGGAGCGCTGTTAATCTGGGCGGGAAGCCGGATCGGCCGACGCTAGGCAGGCTTTCCGGCAGGATAGGCGGGAAGGTCGAGCCGAAAGACCGCACCACCCACTTCGGCTCCGCTCTCAGGTCCGGATACCGTAAGATCGCCGCCCATTGCCCGGGCAAGTCGGCGCGAAATGTAAAGTCCCAGTCCGGAACCGCCATCATTGTCGCGCCCAAGGCGCTCGAACTTGTCGAAGATGCGAGTTGCCTGCTGCTCGGTTACGCCCGGTCCCTCGTCGGAGACCGTGACGGCAACACGGTGCTGCCCTTCCTCGCCCTCAGCCCGGTGCGTGCGCACCGTCACGCGGCTCCCGGCAGGCGAATAGGCGATCGCATTGCCGATCACATTCATCAGAACCTGCAGCACCCGCCGGAACTCTGCCGTTGCAAGGCAATCGTCGCCTTCCCCCGGCAGGTCGAGGACGATATCGCGGCCCTGCGCCCGCACGCCCAGGATCCCTGCGGCCCGGCGCGCCGCATCGGCGAGATCGACCTTTTCCCGCGCGGTCGAGAAGCCAGGCGCCTCGACCACCTCGAGATCGGCGAGATCATCGAGCATGCCCGACAGGTGCTGGCCCGCTGCGGCTATGGTGCCGGCATATTCGGTGTATTCCTCGCGCAAGGGCCCCGCGAGGCGGGCGCGGATCGTCTCGGCATTGGCGATGATGCGCGCGATCGGCTGGCGCAGGACCGGGGTCAGCGCGCTGCCGATGAGTCTGCTGTGCCCAGAAGCCGCTTGCTTCTCCTCGTCCCCGTGTCCGGTCGCTTCGGCCAGCGGCTCTTCGGGGACAAGCAGCCACTCGAACCCGGCCGGTGCAGTGCTCTCGGAGCCCAGCGGGAGCAGTCGGATGCGCCAAGACCGCTGTGATCCGGGCAGAAGACAGTGCGCTCCGTCCAGCAGGCGCCAGTGGAGCGGTTGGCGGTGCGCGATACCCTGGAGCGTCACGTAATCGGTCCACACCCGGCCCGGCTCGCGCGCGATCGCCTGTTCGAGCTCTTGCGCATCGGGAGCACCGGCATTCACGAGCTGCACCCGCTGTCGCGCATCGAGCCGCCCACTCGCCTCCGCGCTTGCCCGGTCGATCGCATCGAGTTGCTCGGCGAATTCGCCAGCCCCGGCGAGCGTGCGCGGATGGCGCTGCCAGTTCTCCACCAGCACCTCGCATCCTGCCCCCTCGCTATCGGGTCGGGGTTGAATGCGCACGAAGCCGGTCACCAGTTCTTCGCCGTCGTGGGCGCCGAATTCGCGCGCGATGCGAAGCCCCATACCGCGCGCCTGCCGTACGAGTTCGAGCAATTCGGGAACCGCGAGCATACCCGGGATCCTGCCACCGCAAGCGATCTGAAGCTCAGCAAGCGGCTCGTCCGCATTGACCAGACGATCGTCCGCATCGGTCAGCCCGCGCGCTGCGAGCAAGGTATCGCCCCGCTCGATCATCGTTCGATGTCCATGACGCGCGCTTCGGACTGGGCCAGGATCGCCTGCGCCCGATCAGGCGCCAGTTTTCCGATCACCTCGGGGACGCTGATACCGGGTTCGAGCACAAGAAACTGCCTTTCGATCGCCGCCGCATCCATTCCGGCCGCGCGAAAGGCAAGCGCGAGCCGCGCGGCCTGGCTCTCGTGGCAGGCAATGACCGCATTGTCCCGCGGCTGGCGGGTCCGTGAGGCCAGTGCAGTGGCGAACAGGGCAAGGCCCGCATGTTCGAGCTCGAGCGCTGCGACCGCTCCATTTCCCATAGCCGACACGAGCCGCGCGAGAAGCCCGCCGCGGCTCGCACCTTCGTCATAGGAGCGCTTGAGGCGGTCGACTGCCCCTCTGGGCACGTCTTCACGGTTGCTTTCGCTGGCGGCATTCTGCCAGCATTCGATCACACTCAGGAAAAGTTCGGCGGGAAGTTCTGCCAGTGGCATGTCCATGCGGCGCTGGCTCTGGATGAAGCGGGACTGGGCGGCGAGGGTCGCCATCGCCAGTTCGGCGGTCGCGGGCTTTTCCGAGGCGATCAGTTCCTGCAAAAGCGGGCTCAGTACCGGATCGACCGACGCGCGTCGTTCAAGCCGTTCCGCAAGGTGGCTCTCCATCGCGAGGACATAGGAATGGCCAAGCACGACATGATCCGATGCAAGCCGTGCCGCGAGCGCATCGACGTCTTCGGGTGGGTCGGCACTGCCGCGGGCGGCGTCCCCCATTCTTTCAGCCCGCTCGGCTGCGAGCAATTGCCGCGCAAGATGCTCTAGCATACCCCGCACCCGCGCGACGATCGCATCGGTGACCATCGCGTTGCCCGGGCTAGCGAGCATATGCGCGAGCACCGGGGCGACGCCGCGAAGCGAACGGTCCCCGCGTGCGAGTTCCTCCCTGAGGAGGCCCTCGACGCTGGTGAGATCCCCGGAAATGCTCGTTGCAGGCTGCGCCATATTTTGCCGCTTACAGGGGTATAGTTAAGTCTGCGTTAGCTCAATCGCGCCCGGAGCGCAGCAGCAATTGCGTGAGCGCGGCGAGCCCGACCAAGGCGATGACCGGCCCGAGCAGGCCGAAACTGCCAGCGAGCGCAAAGATCGCGAGTTGCACAGTGCGGTCCTGCCAGAAGGCCCGCGCGAGCGGACCGGAGATACCCGCCGCAAGCCTCGAGAGCCCGATTGCAAAAGGACCCAGCGCAGCCGCGCCAAGGCTGGAAATCGATCCGTCGCCGGACGAGATCACTGCGCCGATAAGGGCAACACTTGCAAGACCATCGAGCAAGGCATCTTGTCCGGCGTGAGATATCGCGCGTTTCCGCTCACCCGCGAGCTCGCGCGCCAGCTTCGACGCTTCATCCGACCATGCTGCGGCGAAGGCCCCCGCCGATGCCAACGCAAGGCCCGTCGCGCCCCAACCGAGCAAGGCCAGTCCTGCCCCCAGAACCATGAGAAGCGCCGCCAAACCGGCTCCGGCAAGCGGACCGATGGCGAGTCCTCTTGGCGCGATGCGCCGGGCGATCTCCTGCGCCAGCGCGCGCCCGGGTCCACTCCAGGGGGTCTCGTCCAGAGTACGGTCGATCAGCACCTGTTCGCGCGCCTCCAGCACCTCGCTCGAGGTCGCGAGCAGCCAATCGCCCTCCGCCAGCGCTTCGACACCGATCTCGCGGCACGGCGTGCCCGCCTGCAGGGCTAGGCGCAGGAGAAGCGAAACGGTCGAACCATCTCCGGGCAGATCCGCAAGTTGTTGCACTGGTGCCGCCCGCATCACTATCAGCCCTGCCCAGCTGCGTTCGCGGTCTATCCGTTCGAAAGCCTGCGGACAGCTTTGCGCCAGCGGGTGACTGGCGGCGATGGTCGCGACACCCTTCAGCAGAGCTCCATCCTGGCAAGCAACGGCTTCGATGGCGCCGCGCTCGGCGATCAGCCCGTCGAGCATCACGACCAGTTCATCCTCGGCCTTGATCAGGCCGGGCAATTGCAGTCCTGAGCGCACCGCATGGAATTCGCCGCCATCGGCTTCGACAGCGCGCTGGAGAGCGATGATCTCCTCGCCCAACCTGCGGGTCAGGCAAACGACCTTTTCGCAACCCAGCGAGCGCACCGCCTCGCACTGCCAGGCAAGCACGCTCCGCCCGCCGAGCGCCAGTTCAGCGCGCAAGCCGCCTTCTTCGCTTTCATCGAGAGCTGCCAGAAGGGCTGTGCGAACCATGATGTCCCCGGACCGTGAAGGGACCTCGCTACGCCCCTGTCCCGCCCCGCTTCAAGCGCGCGGCGTGCGGTTCGTCGCGATTATGGACAGATCAGGCGTCGGAGCGACCCGAAAATCTGGCGATCACCTTGTCGATTTCGCGGATAGCAGCAGGATCGCCCGGTGCCGACGCAAGCGCGTTCTCGGCTGCTCCCAGCAAGTCCTGAGCATGGAAGCTCGCTGCCAGCCCCTTGAGACGCATCGCGGCGACATTCCAGTTTCCATCGCAGCGCGAACGCCGCAGCAGGTCGAGCTGGCGCGCGGCGCTGTCGAGAAAGGCCTTGCGCAGTTCCCCCATCAGCGCGGAATCATCTCCCGCTGCCGCCGCGATCGTCGCATCCAGGGCACCGCTTTCATACGCCATGCCCCCTCTTATCCGCGATGGAGTTAAAGCGGGGTTTATCATGTCACCGGGTATGGTATTGATTGTCCATGTCGGGTGGTCATCATATCAGAGCGATCGGCCGGGGCGCAGGCCCGCAGGAACCGAACGATGCGGCGCAAAAGTCTCTCCCTTCCGAGAGCAAGGGCGAAGGAGACACGGCCTTGCCCACAGAAGATGAGAACGACGATAGCTGGGCACAGCCGGAAGAGGACGACGGCATTGCCGCTTCGCCGCCTGTCCGTTTTGGCTGGGTCGGCCCGCTGCTCGCCGGCCTGGCTGTTTTTGGGTGGAGCGCCTTTTACGGCTGGGCCCTAAGAGACGAACTCGCGACCGCCGCCTCCGCCCCGCCCACCGAATGGACCCGCTGGATCATCGACTGGTCGGTTCCGGTGCTTCTCATCGGCGTCGCCTATCTCATCGCAATGCGCAATTCGCGGGCCGAAGCGAAACGCTTCGCCAGCTCCGCCGCGATGCTCAGCCGTGAGAGCGCCCAGCTCGAAGAGAGGCTTGGGGTCGTCAATCGCGAACTCAGCCTGGCTCGCGAATTTCTGGCCGCGCAATCGCGTGAGCTGGAATCGCTAGGCCGTATCGCAAGCGAACGGATTTCGAGCCACGCGGGCGAGCTGCAGCAGCTGATCACCGACAATGGAGCGCAGGTCGAAGCGATCGGCTCGGCCAGCGAGACCGCGCTTGCCAATATGAATCGGCTCCGTGACGACCTCCCGGTCATCGCCAATTCGGCGCGCGATGTATCAAACCAGGTCGGCAATGCAGGGCGAACCGCACAGGCGCAGCTCGACGCGCTCGTCGGCGGTTTCGAAAGGCTCAACCAGTTCGGTTCGGCAAGCGCCAGCCAGGTCGCGGCACTCGGCAAGAAGGTCGGGGAAACACTGGCAGACTTCGAGGAACAGCTTTCGGCAATCGAACAGCTGGCCGCCGGCCGCTTCGCGGCGCTGAGCGAGGAAGCGGGATCCTATCGCGAAACGCTTGAGGAAACCGAAGGCAGGGCGCTCGCTGCATTGCGTGAGCGTGTCGCCGCGCTGCGCGAGGAAACCGAGACCGCATCGGCAAGTCTGCGCGATGGCGAGGACGCGGCCCTGACGCGGCTGCGCGAGGCGAAAGAGCGTCTGCATGATGAGATCGCGGAGACCATCGCCACCGTCGAAGGGCTCGACAGGCAGGCGATGGAAGCCGCGCGCCAACGGCTCAAGGAACTGCACGAGGAAGCCGGGCGCTTCGACGACCGGCTCGAAATCCGTGACCGGCGTTTCATGGAAGAAATGCGGCGCCGGCAGGACGAATTCGAGACCCGCGAATCGCAGGCCAGCGAAGTGCTTGCCCAGCGGCTTGCCGATCTTGATGAAGCCATCGCACAGCGCCGCGAAGCGCAGGTGGAAGAAACCGAGAAACTCGTCGCCCATGGTCGTGACATGACGGCCGAGGTGGAGCGGCTCGGCAACCTGATCGGCGAGATCGCCCAGCAATCGCAGACCACCCGTGAGACCCTCGGCAGTGGTATCGGTGCGCTTGGCCAGCAATTGGCCGAACGTCGGCGCGAACTCGCCGAAACCGAAAAACAGCTCGCCGAGTTGACCGATGCGGGCATTCGCCTGCTCGAAATCATCCAGTCCGGCGCGCGCCACGCACGCGAGGACCTGCCCGAGGCGATCGAAGTCGCGACCGGTGGCCTCGCCTCGGTCGAGCAGCGTGCCGAAGCGATCGGTGATCTGATGCTGTCCGCCAAGGGACATGGAAGCGAACTGTCGGACTATCTCGTGAAGACCCAGGGCGAGATCGACGCGGCCGAAGCTTCCATCGGGCAGCTGGCCGAGAAACTGGCGGAACAGTCGGAAGACACGCTTGCGCGGCTCGGCGGCCTGCGCGGCGGATTTGAGCGACTGGTCGAAGAGAGTGGCCGCCTCGGAGGCGAGAGCCAGGATCGGCTTCGCACCAGCCTCGACGAACTTCGCACCGCGACCGAGGCGGCATTCCGAACCCTCGATGAGGGTGCCCGTGAGCGGCTCGAACAGCTCGCCAGGGAAATGGGCGAACAGGCTGTCACCGCGCTCGAGCGCAGTCTGCGCAGCGAAAGCTCCGAGACGATCGGCAGGATCGAGCAGGCCGCGGCCCATGCTTCCGGCGTCGGGCGCGAGGCTGCGGCGCAGCTGCGCGACCAGCTCGCCCGGGTCAACGAGCTCGCAGGCAATCTGGAACAGCGGGTCGCCCGTGCGCGCGAACTGGCCGAGGAGAAGGTCAACAACGATTTCGCGCGGCGCATGGCGCTGATTACCGACAGCCTCAATTCAGCGTCGATCGACATTGCCTCGGCGCTGTCGACCGAAGTGACCGATTCCTCGTGGGACGCCTATCTCAAGGGCGATCGCGGCATTTTCACTCGCCGCGCTGTGCGCCTGATCGATGGGGGCGAGGCAAGACGCATCACCGAACTCTATCAGACAGATGAGGATTTCAAGGCAGCGGTCGCGCGCTACATCCACGATTTCGAAGCGATGTTACGAGCAATGCTCTCGACCCGGGACGGCAATGCGTTGGGGGTCACGGTGCTTGGGTCGGATGCCGGCAAACTCTACGTCGTGCTCGCCCAGGCGATAGAGCGCTTCCGCGATTAGCGCTGCAGGTCGGCGGGTGGCTCAGGCATCAGATCGATGTCCTCCGCAGTGATCCAGCCCTGCTCGTAATTGAGGACATAGATACCCGTCAGAACCGCAGCCAGCGCCGTCGCGCGCAATGCGAGCCGGCGGGGACGGAAATTGACCGGGGCGCTCTCAGCCTGGCCCGGCACCCGTTCCGCGCCTTCTTCCTCGGCGGTGCGCACGCCGAAAGGCAGCATCACGAAAGCAGTCGCGATCCAGACCAGGAAATAGATCGCGAGGATTGAGGTCCATTCCATCGCGCTCAGGCCCCCGGCATGAGCACGCGGACCTGCGGCTTCTTGCCCGACCAGCGTTGCGCGGCCCGGCGAGCGGCAAGACGCGCGGCTTCGTGGATTGCCGCGAGATCGCGCGCATCCTTGCCCTTGAGCCTGCCGACGGCCTTCAGGATATCTTCCTGCGCCTCGGCTACGAAATCCGCCATGTCTTCGTCGAGCGGCAGGCCGATCGCCTCGATCAGCGGGGTTTCGCCAGGGACGAGGACGACGATCAGCACACCTTCATGCGCAATCCGGCGACGCATGACGACCGCGTCGCCATCTGACGGAGCGATGATGTCACCGTCGAGAACGAGGCGACCGTTGCGCACCTGGGCGAGCCGGCCCGTGTCACCCGGCGCAAGACGAACGATGTCGCCATTCGACTGCACGACCGCTTTCGGGATCTGGCATTCCTTCCCGAGCCGCGCCTGCTCGACCATATGCTTCATCTCGCCGTGGACCGGGACCAGCACGTGCGGGCGGAGCCATGAATAGAGCGCTTCGAGTTCGGGGCGCCCCGGGTGGCCCGAGACGTGGATGAGGCTCTGCCGGTCTGTCACCATCGTGATCCCGCGCGCGGCGAGCTGGTTCTGGACCTTGCCGATCGCGATCTCGTTGCCGGGGATCTGGCGCGAGGAGAACAATACGACGTCCCCACTTGCGAGTTCGAGCGGGTGGTTACCTTCGGCGATCCGCGACAGAGCCGCGCGAGGTTCACCCTGCCCGCCGGTCGCAAGGATGAGCACTTCGCCCCTCGGCAGGCCCATCGCGGTGTCGAAATCGACCGTTTCCGGAAAGTCCTCGAGATAGCCGTTGTCCTGCGCAACCTCGATGATCCGGTCGAGCGAACGGCCCGCGACGCAGACCCGCCGCCCGGTCTCGCGCGCGACCTCGCCGAGGGTCTGGAGCCGGGCGACGTTGCTCGCGAAAGTGGTGACCAGAACGCGCTTGCCGGAATGGCGCGCGACCTCCTCCATAAGTGCCTTGTGCACCGCGCCTTCGGAGCCCGAAGGGTTCGGGTTGAAGACATTGGTCGAATCGCAAACGAGCGCGAGCACGCCTTCCTCACCGATCGCGCGCAATTCCGCCTCGGTCGTTGGCTCGCCGATGATCGGGTCCTCGTCCAGTTTCCAGTCCCCGGTGTGGAAGACACGGCCATGCGGGGTGTCGATCAGCAGCGCGTTGCCTTCGGCGATCGAATGGGCGAGCGGGAGATAGGTGATCTTGAAAGGCCCGAGCTCGATCTGCCCGTGATCTTCCTCGATGATGTTGATTTCGACTTCTCCGAGCAAGCCCGCTTCCTCAAGCTTGCGCGCGACGAGATCGGCAGTGAAGGGCGTCGCGTAAAGCGGGACGCCAAGATCGCCTGCGAAATAGGGGACCGCGCCGATATGATCCTCATGCGCGTGGGTGAGGACGATCCCCAGAAGGTCCTTGCGGCGATCCTCAATGAATTCGAGATCGGCAAAGACGAGATCGACCCCAGGGTATTCGCCGCCCGAAAAGGTCATGCCGAGATCGACCATCAGCCACTTACCTTCGCAGCCGTAGAGATTGACGTTCATCCCGATCTCGCCCGATCCGCCGAGGGCGAGGAAGAGCAATTCGTCCTGAGGTCTGAAATTCTTGTCCATGTCTACGTAAAATCCTCAGCCTTGCTCGGCCTGTTCGGCGAGAATGCCGAGCCCTTCGATTGTAAGGTCGGCATCGACATGGTCGAACATGTCGGTCGCCTCGTCGAACAGGATCGCGAGCCCGCCTGTGGCGACGATCTTTGCAGGGCGACCGATCTCGGCCCGCATGCGTTCGACCAGCCCTTCCATCATCGCGACATAGCCCCAGAACACGCCGATCAGCATCTGGTCTTCGGTGTTGCGGCCGATCACGCTGGTGGTGTCGGGCGCCCGGATCGCGATCCGCGGGAGCTTTGCTGTCTTGCCGACCAATGCGTCGAGCGAAAGGTTGATCCCCGGGGCGATCGAGCCGCCCTTGTAGGTGCCGTTGAAATCGATCGCTTCGAACTTGGTCGCGGTACCGAAATCGATCACGATCAGGTCGCCGCCATATTTGTGATGCGCGGCAAGGATGTTGAGCGCGCGATCGGCACCGAGCGAGGAAGGCTGATCGACGTCGATCTCGAACCGCCAGCGCGCCGCCCCCTGCCCCGCGAAAAGCGGCGTGAGGCCGAAATATTTCTGGGCAAGGACCGTCAGGTTATGGTCGGCGCGCGGCACGACCGAGGCGAAGATGATCTGCGTGATGTCGGAGCGTTCGACCCCTTCGATCTTGAGAAGCTGCAGCAGCCAGACCGCGTATTCGTCGCCGGTGCGCCGCGGATCGGTTGCGATGCGCCAGCGCGCACGCACCTTGCGCGCGGCGCCCTCCCCGTCAAACAGGGCGAAGACGACATTGGTGTTTCCGACATCGGCGGCGAGCAGCATGGGTTTTCCGGCCTCTTCCTAGTCCACGTCGCCCGCGCGAATGACACGTTCCGATCCATCCGCCAAGCGCAGACGCAGCGCTCCGTCGCTCGTCTCCAGCCCGGCGAAGCGTCCTTCGACCGCCTCGCCCTCGCCGTCATGAACGCGCAGGTGCGATCCGGGAGCATGGATCGAAAGCGCGAGAAAGCGCTGCAGCGTTACTGACAGACCCTCGCTTCGCCATTCGGCGAGGCGCGAAGCGAAGGCCTCTGCAAGGCTGCGGGCGAAGTCTTCGGGCGATGGTGCAGGCGCATGATCCGCGATGGCGGCGGTACTTCTTTCCGGCAGATCCGGCGCGCGGGCGAGGTTCACGCCGATCCCCACGATGACATGCCGCCCGACCATTTCAAGCAATATGCCCGACAGCTTTCCGCCGGATAGCAGCACGTCATTGGGCCATTTTAACTCAAGATCGTCCGTCTTGCCGACGGCGCCGGCGGCCGCATCATGGACCGCAAGCGCAGCCACGAAACTCAGCGAAGCAGGAGGCGGATCGTTGTCGAGCCGCAGGACGAGGCTCGAGCCCATGAAATTGCCCGATCCATCGAACCATTCGCGCCCCTGCCGCCCCCGTCCGGCATTCTGTTTGCGCGCGATGAGCCAGTCGCCCTCGGCAGGCGCCCTGCCCTCGCGGATCAGCGAAGCGAGATCGGCATTGGTCGATCCCGTCTCCTCCAGAATGCGGATGGAATGTGCGTCGCTCAAACCGCAAAGAACAGCGAAGACGCAGCCTTGTCGGCGAGGTCGGTCAGGGATGGGGTCAAGAGATAGCCAAGCGGCGAGAGAAGCGCTGCCATCAGAAACAGCAGAGCCCAATGCCCTGTTCCGCTCTCGCCGGTAACGAGCCCCACCGGTTCGTCGAAGAACATCACCTTGACGAACTTGATGTAGTAGAACGCCCCGATGACGCTCGCCGCGATGGCGATGGCGCCGAACGCTATGAGGCCGGCATCGACCGTAGCCTGGAAGACGACGAACTTGCTGTAGAAGCCGAGCAGTGGCGGGATGCCGGCGAGGCTGAACATGAAGATCAGAAGACACCACGCGATCGCTGGCTGGGTCACCGAAAGCCCGCGAATGTCGCCGAAGGTTTCGTAAAGCCCGCCCTCCTCGCTCCTGAGCATCAGCAGCGCGACGAAGCTGCCAAGGCTCATTGCGACATAGATGAACAGGTAGACCAGCATTGCCGAGGCCCCGGCCTCGCTGGCGACCGCGAGACCGAGCAGGATGAAACCGACATTGTTGATCGAGGAATAGGCGAGCAGCCGCTTGAGGTTCTCCTGCCCGATCGCACCGAGCGCACCGAAGATGATCGATGCCAGCGCGGCGAACATGACGATCTGCTGCCAGGCGAGGACCTGCCCGCCGAACACGTCGAACACGACCCGCGCGGTCAGTCCGATCGCGGCGACCTTGGGTGCGGTCGAGAAGAAGGCGGTCACGGGCGTCGGCGCGCCTTCGTAGACGTCGGGCGTCCACATGTGGAACGGCACGGCGGAGATCTTGAAGGCGAGGCCGGCCAGCACGAAGGTCAGCCCGAAGAGCGGGCCATAAGTAAGGTCGCCCAGAAGACCGGCGCGCACCGTGTCGAAACTGGTCCCTCCGGTGAACCCGTATAGCAGGCTCATCCCGTAAAGCAGGATGCCCGAGGCGAGCGCGCCGAGCACGAAATATTTCAGCCCCGCTTCGCCCGAATGCGCATTGCGCTTCAGGATCGCGGCCAGGACATAGGCCGACAGGCTGTTCAGTTCGAGCCCGAGATAGAGCGACATGAAATCGTTGGCCGACACCATGATGCTCATGCCGAGCACGGCGAAGACGACCAGGACCGGATATTCGGCGCGCATGCCGCGGTCGAGGCCCGCCGCCTCACTGTCGAAAAACCGCGGCGCGACCATCAGGCAGGCGATCGCGGCAAGGTAGATCAACGCCTTGGCGAACAGCGCGAAGCTGTCGATCTTGAGCAGTCCGCCGAAAGCGAGCGTGCCGGGGCCATCCATGCCGGTATGGAGGCCGGGGACAAGCAGGAAGCCCGCCCCGAACAGGCCGGTCGCGGCGAGAATGGTGATGGGCCGCGCCGCCTTGTCGCCTGCCCATGCCGCGACGAGCAACAGGGCAAGGCCGGTCCCTACGAGGACCAGCTCGGGCGCGATCAGCGCGAAACTTGCGGGAAAGTCCATCAGTGCTCTCCCTCCTCGCCATCCGCTCCGTGGGGCAAGGCGTTGGCTGCCTCCTCACGGGGCGGGCCTGCCGCGAGCCGACTATCGCTCTCGGGCGCTGCAGAAGCGATCCGCGCGTCGAGCGCGGCAATGTCGGCCCGCATCGGGGCGATGAAGCTTTCGGGGTAGACGCCCATCCACAATACGACCGCGACGACGGGCACAATCATCGCCCATTCGCGGCCCGAAAGATCGTCCATGCGCGCGGCGTCCGCATTCTTCTGCACGCCGAAGGCAACGCGGCGATAGAGATAGAGCATGTATGCTGCGCCAAGGATAATGCCGGTGGTGCAGATCAGCGCGGCCCAGGTCGAGACCTGGTAGATCCCGGCGAGCGACAGGAACTCGCCGACGAAACCGCTCGTCCCCGGCAGGCCGATCGAGGCCATGGTGAAGAACAGGAAGAACATCGCGTAATAGGGCATGTTGATGGAAAGGCCGCCATAGCGGTCGATCTCGCGGGTGTGCAGGCGGTCGTAGATGACGCCGACGCACAGGAAGAGCGCGCCCGATACGAGGCCGTGCGACAGCATCAGCACCATCGCCCCCTCGAGCCCCTGCACGTTGAAGGCGAACAGACCGACCATCACGATCGCCATGTGCGCCACGCTCGAATAGGCGATCAGCTTCTTCATGTCGTGCTGAACCAGCGCGACGAGCGAGGTGTAGACAACCGCCACCATGGCAAGCGCGAAGACGAACCAGGCAAGGTCCGCGCTCGCTTCGGGGAACATCGGCAGGCTGAACCGGATGAAGCCGTAGCCGCCGAGCTTCAGCAGCACGCCTGCAAGGATCACCGAGCCTGCGGTTGGCGCCTGCACGTGCGCGTCGGGGAGCCAGGTGTGGAAAGGCCACATCGGCACCTTTACCGCGAAACTCGCGAAGAAGGCGAGCCACAGCCAGGTCTGCGCCCCCGCCGGGAAATCATAGGCCATCAGCGTCGGGATGTCCGAAGTGCCGGCCTCGGCCGTCATCCAGAACATCGCGATCAGCATCAGGACCGAGCCCAGAAGCGTGTAGAGGAAGAACTTATAGCTCGCGTAGATGCGGTTGTCCCCGCCCCACACGCCGATGATGAGATACATCGGGATGAGGCTCGCCTCGAAGAAGATGTAGAACAGGAACAGGTCCTGTGCGGCGAACACGCCGATCATCAGCACTTCCATCAGCAGGAAGGCGCTCATGTATTCGCCGACGCGCTTTTGAATCGAATCCCAGCTCGCAAGGATACAGATCGGCATCAGGAAGACGGAAAGCATGATCAGCATCAGGGCGATGCCGTCGATCCCCAGCGCGTAAGTGAAACCGGCGAACAACTCGGCCCGCTCGGTGAACTGCCACTGCGCGCCGCCGATATCGAAATTGAGCCACAGCATGGCGCCCAGCGCGAGCGTGACCATCGTCACCGAGAGCGCGATGCCGCGCGCGACGCTCGCACTGGTGAACAGGCAGAGGATCGCGCCGACGAGCGGCACGAGCATCATAGTCGTAAGGATGGGAAAGCCTTCCATGACAGCTTCGGCCCCTAGAGAAGAACGTAGGTCATGGCGGCGACGAGGCCGAGCAGCATGACAAGTGCATAGGTGTAGAGATAGCCCGACTGGATCGATTTGGCCGCGATCGATCCGCGCTGGACTGCCCAGGCGATGCCGTTGGGGCCGAAACGGTCGATCCCGCCGATATCGCCGATTTTCCAGAACTGGCGCCCGAACCAGAAGGCGGGCTTTACGAAGATCGCATCATAGAGCTCGTCGAAATACCACTTGCGATAGACGAAGTCGTGCAGCGCCGAGAAGCGCGCCACGAAGGCCGCCGGGATGCCGGGCTTCAGGACATAGGCGAGGATCGCTCCGCCCAGCCCGATCAGCATTGCGGCGGTCGCCGTCAGCTTGACCCACAGCGGCACCGCGTGGAGCGCGTGGATCAGGTTCTCGTTGAAATAGATGGAATTGCCCCAGAACCCGTTCGGGTCGACCATTTCCGAAGACCCGTCGATGAACGGATATTTGAAGACATACCCCGCGAAGACCGCGCCAATGGTCAGCACGCCAAGAGGGACCAGCATCGAAAGCGGACTCTCGTGCGGGTGGTATCCGGCGGTCCCGTCATGTTCCTCGGTCGCAGGAACGTCGTGCGGCCCCTTCTGCGCTGCATTTTCGTGCGGTGCCGGGTGCGCGTGGTCGGATGTGTGCTCGCCGTGGTGGACGGCGTGCTGGATATGCTCGCTCTCGGCCCAGCGGGGCTTGCCCCAGAAGGTGAGGAACATCAGGCGCCAGGAATAGAAGCTGGTCAGCAGAGCCGCGATCGCGCCCGCCCAGAAGGCGAAATGCGCCGTGCCGGTGCCGCGCGCCCAGGCCGCTTCGAGGATCGCGTCCTTCGAATAGAAGCCCGCGAAGCCGAAGACGTAGAGCACGCCGACCCCGGTTATCGCCAGCGTACCCGCCATCATCGCCCAGAAGGTCACGGGGATCGCTTTGCGCAGCCCGCCGTAATAGCGCATGTCCTGTTCGTGGTGCATGGCGTGGATCACGCTGCCCGCGCCGAGGAAGAGCAGCGCCTTGAAGAAAGCGTGGGTGAACAGGTGGAACATGGCGACGCCATAGGCGCCAACCCCTGCGGCGAAGAACATGTAACCGAGCTGCGAGCAGGTGGAATAGGCGATCACTCGCTTGATGTCCCACTGCGTCGTCCCGATGGTGGCGGCGAAGAAACAGGTCGCAGCGCCAACTACGGTGACGATGGCGAGCGCGGTCGGCGCGGTCTCGAACATGGGCGACAACCGGCAGAGCATGAAAACGCCCGCGGTCACCATGGTCGCGGCGTGGATCAGCGCGGAAACGGGCGTCGGCCCTTCCATCGCGTCGGGCAGCCAGGTGTGCAGGCCCAATTGAGCGGACTTCCCCATCGCTCCGATGAACAGGAGGATGCAAAGGATATCCATCGTGTAGAAGCGGAAGCCGAGGAAACCGATGGTCGACCCGCTCATGGCAGGTGCCGCGTCGAGGATTTCCGGGATCGAGGTCGTGTTGAACACGAGAAACGTGCCGAAGATGCCGAGCATGAAGCCGAGATCGCCGACCCGGTTGACGACGAAAGCCTTGATCGCCGCCGCGCCCGCGCTCGGCTTCCTGAAATAGAACCCAATGAGCAGGTAGCTCGCCAGCCCCACCCCTTCCCATCCGAAGAACATCTGGACGAGGTTGTCGGCGGTGACCAGCATCAGCATCGCGAAGGTGAAGAGCGAGAGATAGGCGAAGAAGCGCGGCTGGCTGTCGTCCTCCTCCATGTAGCCCCAGGAATAGAGGTGGACGAGCGCCGAGACCGAATTGATGACGACCAGCATGACGGCGGTAAGCGCATCCACCCGCAGCGCCCAGTCGAAGCTCATGTCGCCCGACTGCACCCACTTGAGCACGGGCACGACCCGCTCCGCCTCGCTCCCGTCGAGGAAACCGAGAAAGATCGGCCAGCTAAGCGCCGCCGAAACGAACAGCGCGCCGGTCGTCACGGTCTTTGCTGCTACGTTTCCGATCATGCGGTTGCCGAGTCCCGCGACGATCGCGGCGAGCAGCGGCAGGAAGACGATGATGGTGATCGATTGCACGGACGACTATCCCTTCATCCGGTTCACGTCGTCGACCGCGATCGTGCCGTGGCCGCGGAAATAGATGAAGAGGATCGCCAGCCCGATCGCCGCCTCGGCCGCCGCGACGGTCAACACCAGCATGGCGAAGACCTGCCCGACGAGATCGCCCATGAAGGCGCTGAAGGCGACGAGGTTGATGTTCACCGCCAACAGGATCAGCTCGATCGCCATCAGGATGACGATCACGTTCTTGCGATTGAGGAAGATCCCCAGCACGCCGAGCACGAACAGGATCGCGCCCACGGTGAGGTAATGCTCGATGCCGATCACAGCTCGACCCCTTTCCCGTATTCCGGGTTCTTCATGACTGTCGCCTCCTCGGGCCGACGCGCGATCTGCTTGCCGACGTTCTGGCGGCCGCGCGCGCCCGGCTTGGGCGGCTGGAAGGTTAGAACGATCGCCCCGATCATGGCGACGAGGAGGATGATCCCCGCGATCTCGAACAGCAGGATGTAATCGCTGTAAAGCAGTGCACCCAGCGCCTCGATATTGCTGAGGCCCAGCGGCGTTGCCCGCGATCCATCAGCCGTCCCGATATCGATCCCGCCCGCACCATAGGCTCCGACCACCAGCAAAAGTTCGGCGAGCAGGATGACGGCGACCGCCACGCCCAGCGGCATGTTGCGTATGAACCCTGCGCGCATCGAGGCAAAATCGATGTCGAGCATCATGACGACGAACAGGAACAGCACCGCAACCGCGCCGACATAGACGATGACGAGCAGCATCGCGATGAACTCGGCGCCGACCAGCACCATCAGCCCCGCCGCGTTGAAGAAGGCAAGGATCAGCCACAGCACCGAATGAACCGGGTTCCGCGACAGGATCACGAACACCGCGCTCGCGATCACCACGGCGGCGAAGAGATAGAAGGCGAGGACCTGTATCATGACGCTTGTGGCCGGCCACGGCCCGCCGCTGGCGAACCCGGTAGACCGGCGATCGGATCCCTTGTTAGTGGCCCCTCTCCCGCCAGGGACAGGGGCAGGCGGAGACTCGCTAAAGCCCCCTTGTCGTGATTTTCGCGATGCCCCTAGCGGTAGGGGGCATCCGCTTCAAGATTGGCCGCGATGGCCCGTTCCCATTTGTCACCGTTCGCGAGCAGCTTGGCCTTGTCGTAGAGCAGCTCCTCGCGGGTTTCGGTGGAATATTCGAAATTCGGACCCTCGACGATGGCATCGACCGGGCAGGCTTCCTGACAGAACCCGCAATAGATGCACTTGGTCATGTCGATGTCGTAGCGCGTTGTGCGGCGCGAACCGTCTTCGCGCGGTTCGCTCTCGATCGTGATCGCCTGCGCGGGACAAACCGCCTCGCACAGCTTGCACGCGATGCAGCGCTCCTCGCCGTTGGGATAGCGGCGCAGCGCATGCTCGCCGCGAAAGCGCGGGGAGAGCGGCGACTTCTCGAACGGGTAGTTGATCGTCACCTTGGGCTTGAAGAAATACTTCAGCGTCAAGGCGTGCGCCTTTAGAAATTCCCAGAGGGTGAAGGATTTGAGGAGTTGGGTTGCGGTGGTCATGACTGGCCTCTCACAGCAGCGGGCTGCGCGGGGATGTTGTTGACGAGTTCGGCAGGAGCGACGGCGGCGGGAGCCTCTTCGCTCAGGATGGCGTTCCGCTCGAAATGCCCCGTCGCCATAAGATACCCGCTGATCAGGGCGACGAAAATGAGGCTCATCGGCAGGAAGATCTTCCAGCCCAATCGCATGAGCTGGTCATAGCGGTACCGCGGAACGGTCGCCCAGATCCAGCTGAACATGAAGAAGAACGCGAAGGTCTTGATCAGGAACCAGAAGATACCCGGGATCGCGTAAAGCGGCGCCCAGTCGATCGGCGGCAGCCACCCGCCCCAGAACAGCAGGGTATTGAGCGAACACATCAGCAGGATGTTCGCGTATTCGCCAAGCCAGAACAAAGCGAAGGCCATGCTCGAATATTCGGTCTGGTAGCCCGCGACGAGCTCGCTCTCGGCCTCGGTCAGGTCGAAGGGCGCGCGCGCGGTTTCGGCCAGCGCCGAGATGAAGAACACCACCCACATCGGGAACAATAGCGGGTGCACGACGAAACCGTTGATGATGCCGAGCCCGAAGCCCTGCTGTGCCATCACGATCCCGCTCATGTTGAAGGTTCCCGCGAACAGCACCACGCACACGAGAATGAAGCCGATCGAGACTTCGTAGGAGATCATCTGCGCAGCCGCACGCATGGCGGAAAAAAACGGGTATTTCGAGTTACTTGCCCACCCGCTCATCACGACACCGTAAACGCCCAGAGAGCTGATCGCCAGAATGTAGAGCAGCCCCACATTGATGTCCGCGACCACCCAGCCCGCATCGAACGGCACCACCGCCCAGGCGGCGAGCGCAACGGTAAATGTAACGATCGGCGCGAGCAGGAAGATGCCCTTGTTCGCGGCCGAGGGAATGATGGTCTCCTGCAGAAACACCTTCAGCCCGTCGGCGAAGCTCTGCATCAGCCCGAACGGCCCGACCACGTTCGGTCCCTTGCGCAGCATGATCGCGCCCAGCACCTTGCGGTCGACGAAAATCACCATCGCCACCGAGAACATGACCAGCAGCGAGATGATCAGGATCGCGGCGAAGGTGCCGACGGTCCAGGCCCATTCGTAGGAAAGGCCGAGCGATTGGAAGAAATCGGTCACTCCGCGGCCTCCTTGACCTCTTCGGCGTGAAGCAGTTCGGCCGAGCAGCGCTGCATCACCGCGCTGGCGCGGGCGATCGGGTTGGTGAGATAGAAATCCTTGATCGGGTAGGCCTCGATCACGCCGTCCGCCTTGGCGCTGGCGTCGGCCTTAGGAAGCTCGCCGTAATCGGCCAGCCCCTCTTCGCCCAGCGCGGGCACTTCGCGCATCATCGCCATTTGCAATTCGCCGAAGCTGTCGAAGCCGACCGAGACGCCCAGCGCGTCGGCAAGCGCGCGCAGGATCGTCCAATCCTCGCGCGCATCGCCGGGAGCGAAAACCGCCTTTTCTGCGAACTGCACGCGCCCTTCCGTGTTGACGTAGGTCCCGTCCTTCTCGGCATAGCTTGCAGCCGGCAGGATGATGTCCGCCGCGTGCGCGCCCTTGTCGCCGTGGTGGCCGATATAGACCTTGAGGGCATCGGCGAAGGGTTCGTAATCCATCTCGTCCGCGCCGAGGCTGAGCAGCACTTTGGGTGACGCCTTGGCGATGTCCGCCATGCCGCCTTCACGCGCGAAACCGAGCATCAGCGAACCCATCCGCGCCGCCGCCATGTGAAGCACGTTGAAGCCGTTCCAGGCGCTTCCGTCCTCCAGCACACGGACAAGCTTGAACTTGTCGACCAGCTTTAGCGCCGGAGCCAGCGCGCCCTTGGCCAGCGCCGCGCCGCCGAGGATCATCGCCGGACGCTTCGCCGCCTTCATCGCATCGCCCAGCGCCTTGGGCACGCGGTTCAGCACCTTGAGGTCGGAGCCGAGCCATTCGGCTTCGAAAGTCGTGTCCCATTCGGGCCCGACGAGGAACACCTTGGCCCCCGCCTTCACCGCCTTGCGCAGGCGCGGATGGACAAGCGCCGCTTCCCAGCGGATGTGGCTGCCGACGATCAGGATGCAGTCGGCTGTCTCGATGCCGGAAAAGCCAGTGTTGAAATTGACTGCGGCGAGGTTCGACACGTCATAGGTCATGCCGGTCTGGCGCGCCTCGACAAGGTCCGATCCGCAGGCCTTGAGCAGCGTCTTGGCCGCGAACATAGTCTCGCAATCGACCATGTCGCCCGCGACCGCCGCGATGCTCGACTTGTCCTTGCCGAGATGCCCGGAAATCGCCTCGAACGCCTCACCCCAGTTCGCGGGCTGGAGCTTGCCGCCCTTGCGCATCCACACGCGGTCGAGCCGGCGCTTCACCAGACCGTCGACCTGATAGCGGCCCTTGTCCGAAAGCCATTCCTCGTTGACGTCGTCGTTGATCCGGGGAAGCGCGCGCATCACCTCGCGACCCTTGGAGTGGAGCGAAATGTTCGCGCCGACCGCGTCCGACACGTCGATGGAGAGNGTGCGCTTCAGCTCCCACGGCCGCGCTTCGAAGGCATAGGGGCGGCTGGTCAGCGCGCCGACGGGGCACAAATCGATCACGTTCGCCGACAATTCGTGCGCGGCGGCCTTTTCGAGATAGGTCGTGATCTGCATGTCCTCGCCGCGATAGAGCGCGCCGATTTCGTCCACGCCCGCAATCTCTTCGGAAAACCGGACGCAGCGGGTGCAGTGGATGCAGCGGGTCATGATCGTCTTGATCAGCGGGCCCATGTATTTCTCGGTCACGGCGCGCTTGTTCTCGCGCGTGTAGCGCGATCCGCCGCGGCCATAGGCCACCGCCTGGTCCTGCAGGTCGCATTCGCCGCCCTGGTCGCAGATCGGGCAGTCGAGCGGGTGGTTGATGAGCAGGAACTCCATCACCCCCTCGCGCGCCTTCTTGACCATCGGCG